>Ga0308171_1000479_pt1 | contig 85117 bp, 80 predicted proteins | sample PhyGR1_FD_202135 | JGI IMG/M metagenome (GOLD analysis project Ga0308171, IMG submission 202135) | Phyllosphere microbial communities from UC Gill Tract Community Farm, Albany, California, United States - DLSLSG.R1 | ecosystem: Host-associated > Plants > Phyllosphere > Unclassified | place: USA...
TAGAAACTGCAAAAACGGCAGATGAATTAACAGCCCTGACCAACGATTTTGAAAGAATCGGAACCAAAGAAAATACACATTGGTTGCCCTATTATTACGCTGCTTACTCCACCATTCAAAAAGGTAGAGTTTTGATGAGATCAGGAAAGACTACAGAGTTGGATCCTGTGGCTGAACAAGCAGAAAAGTACATCGCCAAAGCGGAAGCGCTTAGTGCAAACAACGCCGAGATCTACATCCTCAAAAAAATCACAAGCGGATTCAGAATGATGGTCGATCCGATGTCACGCTACATGCAGGAAGCGCCTATCGCTCAAAATGCATTATCAAAAGCAAAAGAATTGGACCCGGAAAATCCTAGAATCACGGTACTTTTGGCAGAGGATGCTTATTTCACACCGGAACAATACGGTGGAAGTAAACCAAAAGGTGTCGAGTTGTTCAAGAAATCATTGGAACAGTTCGCTGCCTACAAACCTAAAACTGCCTTGGATCCAAACTGGGGAAAAGCGGAAGCAGAGTTTTTCTTGAGTCAGAAGTAAACACAGAAATTCTTATAAATTAAAATTCCTTCGTCTTTGGCGAGGGAGTTTTTGTTTTTATCCGTTTTGTAACTAATTGATTTATAATAAAATCGATGCATCTGCCTCAACGTAATGAATCAAGGGCTCAACGTAATGAATCAAAGACCTAACGAAGTGAATCAATGGCTCAACGTAATGGCTCACTGGAGTAACGTAGTAAATCAAAGGCTCAACTAAGTGAATCAGCGGCTCAACAGAATGGTTCAATGCCTTTACATAATGAATCAATGGTTCATCGTAGTGGATTTTTTAGGGTTTGCATCGATTTTTGGAAAAATAGGATAAGGTTTTTTATGAATATGTCTTCTCATTAATGACCTATTCTCCAAGAGATTTTATTAATTTTGGGAACATTCAAAAAATTAGAAATGAAAGTAAAATCAATCTTTGCAACAGCTGCTGTTGTTTTCTATGTTGGTGCCAATGCTCAATCTATGTCAAAAATTAAATATCCAGAAACAGAAAAAGATGATCACGTGGACGTTTATTTCGGGGAAAAAGTTCCAGATCCATATCGTTATTTAGAAAATGATGTTGATGCTACCCAAGTTTGGGTCGATGATCAAGTTGAATTCAGCCAAAAGTATCTCTCCAAAATCCCTTTCCGTGATCAAATCAAAGATCAGCTGAGAACAATCTGGAACTACGAGAAGATCTCTGCGCCGTTCAAAGAGGGTAATTATACTTATTTCTCCAAAAACAACGGATTACAGGCACAATCTGTGATCTACAGAACAGGTCTTAAAACTAAAAACATCGAGGTTTTCCTGGATCCCAATCTATTTTCTGAAAAAGGAACCACTTCGCTTTCCAACCTTTCGTTCAACAAAAAAGGAACACTTGCAGCCTATTCGATCTCAGAAGGTGGAAGTGACTGGAACAAGATCATCATTATCGATGCCATCACCAAGAAACAAATTGATGAAACGATTGTTGATGTTAAATTCAGTGGCATCTCTTGGCAAGGTGACGAGGGTTTCTATTACTCAAGTTACGACAAGCCGAAGGAAGGAACCGTTTTGTCTGGAATGACAGACAAGCACAAGGTTTATTACCACAAGTTAGGCACAAAACAATCTGAGGACAAATTGATTTTCGGAGGAGAAAAAACACCGAGAAGATATCTTTCTGCAGGCGTTTCGGAAGACCAAAGATTCCTGATCATTTCCGGCGCGAATGCAACAAACGGAAATGAATTGTACATTAAAGATCTGAAGAACGGAGGTGATTTTGTTCAGATCAACAAAGGTTTTGACATCAATGCCAATATTGTGGATACGCAAGGCGACGATCTTTTCATCTTCACAGACAAAGATGCGCCGAATATGCGATTGGTAAAAGTGAGCATCAAAAATCCAAGTCCGGAAAACTGGAAAGATGTGATCCCGGAAACTGAAAACGTGCTGGGAATCTCAGAAGGTGGCGGTTTTTTCTTCGCAACATATATGAAAGACGCGATCGATATCGTAAAACAATTCGATAAAACGGGGAAATTGGTAAGAGAAGTTTCTTTGCCAGGAAAAGGGAATATCTCTGGATTTGGAGGTAAGGAAAAAGAGAAGGACATTTATTATTCTTTCACCAACTATATTACACCAGGAACGATTTACAAATACAATGTAGATTCTGGGAAATCAGAAGTTTATCAAAAACCGAATGTGAAATTCAATCCGGAAGATTACGTTTCTGAGCAGGTTTTCTACACTTCGAAAGACGGGACCAAAGTTCCGATGATGATCAATTATAAAAAAGGAACCAAGCTGGACGGGAAAAATCCAACGATCCTTTATTCTTACGGTGGTTTCAACATCAGCTTGCAGCCAGCTTTTTCTGTTGTGAATGCCATCTGGATGGAAAACGGCGGCATCTACGCAGTTCCAAACATCCGTGGCGGTGGGGAATACGGCAAGAAATGGCACGATGCGGGAACGAAACAGCAGAAGAAAAACGTGTTTGAAGACTTCATTGCTGCTGGAGAATATCTACAGTCGAAAGGTTACACTTCGAAAGAATTTATGGCACTTTCTGGCCGTTCCAACGGTGGGCTTCTGGTTGGCGCCACGATGACGATGAGACCAGATCTGGCAAAAGTCGCTTTCCCAGGCGTTGGTGTTTTGGATATGTTGAGATATAACAAATTCACGGCTGGTGCAGGTTGGTCTTATGATTACGGTACGGCTGAAGACAGCAAAGAAATGTTCGAATATTTGAAGTCCTATTCACCAGTTCATCAAGTGAAAGCAGGAACTTGCTATCCATCGACAATGATCATCACGAGTGATCACGATGATAGAGTAGTTCCCGCGCATTCCTTCAAATTCGGGGCAGAGTTGCAGGAGAAACAAGCTTGTAGCAATCCGATTCTGTTGAGAATTGAAAAGAACGCTGGCCACGGCGCAGGACGTTCTACAGAACAGGTGATCGGAGAAAATGCTGATCTGCTAAGTTTTGCCCTGTTTGAAATGGGAATCAAAGCTTTGAAGAAATAATTCAATACAATTTATATGTAAAATCCTGAAATTAGTTTCGGGATTTTTCATTTTTGGAAAACAATTTGATAGAACAATGGTCTTAATTCAAAACTCTTCTTACCAATGAAAACAAATATTTTAATTGTCAGTACCATTGCCTTGGGATTAATTTCCTGCAAGAAAAATGAGGAAAGCAAAATAATGCAGCAAACCTATTCCTCAGATACAGAAGTCGTAGATAACAATGGAAAAATTGACAGCGCTACTACGACAAGCATGGAAAAGGACATCAACGGTAAAAAAATGACCACAGTATCCTATCCTTACAAAGCCAGCGACGGAAGCCGTGCAAAAGCAACGTTCATCAATGATGGAAAATCAAAGACGATCACCATAGAAGCGAACAAGATGAAATATGTTTTGGATTACAAAGGCGTGACAGCAAAGCAAGGACAATATTACGAGAGAAACAGCATTATTGCAGAAGCTACAGAGGATTCGCTTTTGATCACTCAGGGTAATAACGTGATCCATTTGGAGAAAGTAAAATAACTTACTTTGAAATCATAAAAAATCCCGGCAATTAATTGTCGGAATTTTCATTTATATAAATTGATTTTTTCTTAAATCTTAGATAGCAAATTCCTAAAACTTGTTTTCTCATCAATAATTCTTCTAAGATCAGCCACAGGAACTCTTTCTTGTTTCATTGTGTCTCTATCTCTGATGGTTACAGTATTGTCTACCAAACTGTCGTGATCGATGGTGATACAAAGTGGCGTTCCGATCGCGTCTTGTCTTCTGTAACGTTTCCCGATGGCATCTTTCTCTTCGTAGAACAAGTTGAAATCGTACTTCAGGTCGTTGAAAATCGTCTCAGCATATTCTGCCAAACCATCTTTTTTCATCAATGGAAGGATCGCTGCTTTTACCGGCGCCAAAGCTGGTGGCAAACTTAGAACGGTTCTCTCAGATCCATCTTCCAAAACTTCATCCTTAAGACAAGTAGAGAACAAAGCCAAGAACAATCTATCCAAACCAACCGAAGTTTCCACAACGTAAGGCACATAATTCTCATTTCTTTCCGGGTCAAAATACTGTAATTTTCTGCCAGAATGTGCTTCGTGAGCCTTCAAATCAAAGTCAGTTCTTGAGTGAATTCCTTCCAATTCTTTGAAACCAAATGGGAAATTAAACTCGATATCTGCCGCTGCATTCGCATAATGCGCCAATTTCTCGTGGTCGTGGAAACGGTAATTTTCTGAACCTAAACCAAGAGCCAGATGCCAATTAAGACGCTTTGTTTTCCATTGTTCATAGAACTCTAACTCAGTTCCAGGCGCAACAAAATATTGCATTTCCATCTGCTCAAACTCTCTCATTCGGAAGATGAACTGTCTCGCAACGATCTCATTTCTAAATGCTTTTCCAATCTGTGCAATTCCGAAAGGTAATTTATGTCTAGAAGTTTTTTGAACATTCAGATAATTCACAAAAATCCCCTGAGCCGTTTCTGGTCTCAAATAGAGATCCGTTGCTGTATCAGCAGAAGCACCCAATTTGGTCCCAAACATCAGGTTGAATTGTCGCACTTCCGTCCAGTTTTTAGAACCTGTATCCGGATCGGCAATTTCCAGTTCCTCAATCAAAGCTTTTACGTCAGCCAAATCTTCGTTTTCCAAAGATTTCGCCATTCTCGTAAGGATTGCTGCTCTTTTCGCACGATATTCCAAAACTCTTGGATTCGTAGCTTCAAACTCAGCTTTATCGAAAGCGTCACCAAATCTCTTGGCCGCTTTTTCTATTTCTTTATTTTCTTTGTCCTCAATTTTCGCGCAATAATCCTCGATCAAAACATCGGCACGGAATCTTTTCTTAGAATCCTTGTTGTCGATCAACGGATCGTTGAACGCGTCCACGTGTCCGGAAGCTTTCCATATCGTTGGGTGCATAAAGATGGCAGAGTCGATGCCCACGATGTTTTCGTTCAGCTGAACCATCGCTTTCCACCAGTATTGTTTGATGTTGTTTTTCAGTTCCGCACCGTTTTGTCCGTAATCGTAGATCGCAGAAAGTCCGTCATAGATCTCAGAACTTGGGAAAATAAAACCATATTCCTTTGCGTGAGAAATCACTTTCTTGAAAACATCTTCTTGCTTTGCCATATTTAGTTTAATTGAAGTGCAAAAATAAGGATTTTGCCGGAAGTGAGATGATGGAAGATGGAAGTTTTTTTAACCTTGAATTTTGAACCTCAAAACTTTGAATCTTTAGGAGCCGGGAACCTGCTGTCCGTTGCAATTCCTCGCGCCTTGCTTTCCCTTCGCTTGCTGTGGGATTTCCACTACCATCAGGGCTAGTTACGTTTTCAGATAAAAAGAAAGCTTTGTCAAAAAATAGAATTTGACAAAGCTTATTTATTTTAAAAGGAAAAAATTTAGAAATTATAACTCAGGGCAATTCCATTTCCTGCACTTTCCACTTTGAAGTAAGGTTGAAAAGCAACCGCTTCACCATTTTCTATGGCCACAGCTTTTTTTGCATTTTTATCTGCTGCCAACGCAAAAGGAATTCCAATTCCAATAAGTCCAGCTCCAGCCGCCACAAAACCCCAGCCTTCGGATTTAGCTTTGAAGGTCTGCTTTGTACCATTGACATAGACAGTTTTGTTGCCACCAGCCAGTAATCTTCCGATTCCAAACCCAAGTGAAAATCCACCACTGTAGGCAAATACTTCCCCTACAGTTTTATTGGTCCGTGTTTTTGCAAAAGCTTTTTGTGCTTCCGGATTGGAGAATACAGTTTTGTATTCTGAGAATTTGTACTTCACACCATCTTTCATTAGTCTGTTTTTCTCAAGACTTACTTGAGCGAAACTAATCTGACCCAGAATAACAGTCAAAATTAAAATCGATTTTTTCATTGGTTAAGAATTTGCGCAAAAATAGAAAATTAAACTATTCTTTTTCAAATCTTTTCATCCAGATCTTTCTCGATCAATTCCAAAGAATCAATCACCTTGGAGATTTTCTCATTCTGTTTTTTTATTTGTCTTGGTCTTAGGAAAAACCAAGCAATTGCCAACCACAAAAATGTTAATCCATACGCCAATGATGCACCTAAAGTTGACATTCTGAGCGCAAATTCATAAAAGTAAAAAGCAAAACCAGCTGTCAACAAAACATAATAAATACTTATGCCTTTCGTCTGCATATATAACTGTTGATGCTGTAATTTTTTCAGCGAAGCAAGATATTCCTGATTGCTGATAGAAGGATTGATCTTCCGAATCACATTGATATTTTCTGAAACCAAATAAATATACATTGCCAAAGCAATTAGAATCAAAACGATTCCTAAACTGGTAGTAAACATTTTAAAATCAATCACATTCCAAATAAAGATGATCATAACAGCCGTAAATGATAGACTGAAGGTATGCCAAATTGTAAACCGCAATTGTTTCTTTTTGTATTGATCAGCAGCAGATTTTATCTCTTTTATATTAGGAATTTCCGCACTTTTCTTGTTCCAGATGTCCTGGAAATTGATGTTATCTGTTTGCATAATTCTTAAATTTTTCGGTTAATTTTTCTTTGATCCTGTGGATTTTGACTCTTACATTCGCCGGCGAGATTCCTACGACTTCAGCAATTTCCGCTTGTTTCATGTCTTCGAGTTCCAGAGAGATGATGATCCTTTCCAGTTCCGGCAATTCCGAGATGCATTGGTAAAGGAAATCTGTCATTTGATCCTGCTCGATCTTGTTATCTTTCTCGGCGTTGTCTTTGATCTGATAGGGCAATTCGCTTTTCGGCATTCGCTTCTCGATATTGATCTGCCTTAGACAAATATTGGTCGCGATCCTGTAGATCCAGGTTCCAACCGCAGCTTCCTGCCGAAACTTTGGTAACTGTTGAAAAACGGCTACAAATGTTTCCTGACAGAGATCTTTCGCCGCGTCATCGTCATTCACATAACCCATACAAAGGCGAAAAATCTTCTTCCAGTAGTCGTGGTATATGTCTTCGAAGTTTAAAACCTGCATTGTCTTGTTTAGAGTTTAGAGAACATTTAACCAAAAATGTTACAATCTTAGTGAAGATAAAATCTTTTTATTAGTCTTAAAGAATTAATTATGGTGAGAATTTCTACTTTTGCCCAATGTTAGAAATTCTTTATCAAGACGACTACCTGATTGCGATCAACAAACCGAGTGGGCTTTTGGTTCATAAGTCAAAATATGCTGGTCCAGCAGACGAATACGCCGTTGAGAAACTAACGGATCAAATTGGAAAAAAGGTTCATCTTGTCCATCGATTGGACCGAAAAACTTCTGGTGTTTTATTGTTTGCTTTCGATAAAGAAACACTGAAATTATTGAGTGACCAGTTTATGAATCGTGAAGTTGAAAAAAAATATCTGGCAATTCTCCGAGGTTGGACAAAAGAGGAAGAAACGATTGACTACGATTTGACCAATGAAAATGAGATCGTTCAAAACGCCATTACGTACTATAAACGACTGTTGACTTCCGAAATTGATTTACCATTTCTAAAACATCAAACCTCTCGTTATTCTTTGGTAGAAGCGATTCCTGAAACAGGCAGGTTTCATCAATTAAGAAAACATTTCAAACATATTTTACATCCCATTTTAGGTTGCCGAAAACATGGTTGCAATAAGCAGAATAAGTTGTGGCTCAATAGTTTTAATATTACTGCAATGCCTTTGCATTCTCACCAACTCAATTTTAAACACCCAATTACCAATCAAAATATTTCCATCAATGCGAGTCTGAATGTGAATCCTGATTTTTTGGAAATAGGAAATATTTTAGGCTTTGATTTTAAAGAGTATATTTAGTTTTTTGAAGACTATAAAAACAAAAAAAGCTTCTCAATTCGAGAAGCTTTTCCAATTCATTTTCATCAATTCATTTTTACTAACTATTACTTTTTGATGATCTTGCTGCTCACAATGCTATTGTCAGCGGTCACGATCTTGAGAACGTAAACACCTTTTGGAAGCTTCGAAACATTGATCTCGTTCGTACTGCTTTCCAATAGTTTTTTACCATTCATGTCGTATAAAGCGACAGATTTCATATTCTTGCTGTCGATGTGAACAATATCTACGCTAGGATTTGGATACACCAAAACTTTCGCTTTTTCAGTCGAAACTTCGTTGTTTGCCAAGACGTCCAAATTCAAATTATATCCCAAAAGTCCTAGATCGGTAGAAGCAATATAGATGTATGCTTTTTTGTCTGAGAAATCCACGGTTATAGAATTAGACTCGGTCTCCAAAAGATCGGCTCTGTCCACTGTCTTCCAGTTTGTGCCATTATCCACAGAATAATGAATATCAAAAATAGTATACTGACTGGTGTAAGTGGTCGCCACAAGAACGCCAGGATTGACATCGGAATAGAAGACTTTGTTTGCCACAAATTGTGAAACCAAATTCCAGGTCAAACCTTTGTCATTCGAAATGAAAACACCGGCAGAAGTTCCCAAAGCCAAATGGTTTGTATTGTTTGGATCCTGCGTGATATCAAAGATTGCCGTATCCGAAGTAATATCATCGCCAATTGTAACCGCGGTCCAAGTATCGCCACCATCAATCGTTTTGTAAACTTCTGACCCGATGAGGATGAAGAACTCATTCGAGATATTGTTAGGATGTAATATTTTGAAAACCGGATTTGCTGTTGGCAAAGTAATATTGGTAATGATAATGTTGTTCTGATCATTAAAATTGATTCTATTCAATTCACCTTGACCCCAATTGTTGAAAGTGGTCATAATTTGATTCGTCACTTGCGGATCTGGAACCACACTCGTCAAACCAGCAGAGAAAGTCTCAAATATAGGACTGAAAGTGGCCCCAAAATCATCACTCAATGATAATTTTGATCCCGAAAAACCACCTGCAAAAGAATACATACGACCTTCTTTTTTAGAATCAGGAATATAAGCTGTTGCATTATTATTACTAAAGATATTAAGCGGAACGATATTGTGCGCAGTTTCAGAATTATCTGCAAGATTTCTGTGGACAAAACCACCCTGAACGCTGTAATACAAATGTTTTGAGTTCGAATTTTCAAATAGATTAACACCTCCTGTAGAACTGTAAAATGGCGTCTGAATCTGAGTCAATGTCACCGCGTTGTCTGCAGAGAACAAAGGTTTGTAGTTGGAAGTAATGACCAATTCCCCCGCCTGGAATGGATTGAAACTCGCTTTGATTCCGTAGTAGTAGCTGTCCAAATTATCGTAAGGATATTCTACATTTTGCCAAGTGTTTCCGCCATCTTTTGTTGAGATGATCTCGTCTTCTTCCAAAACAATCACGTGATTGTTATCTAACGGATTGAATTTAATATCAATAATATCATTCAGAATTCCATTGGTTCCGAAAGTAACATTTTTGTCTTCCCAAGTTGCTCCACCGTCCGAAGAATGGTGAAGTTTTTCTGGCGCCATTCCAAAGCTGATTCCTGTTCCAACGTAAATATCATTCGGATTATTTGGGTTGAAAGCCATTGTGCTCAGAACGCTTCCTTCCAATTTTTCTGTGAAATTGTCTCCACCGTCATTAGAAATCAGCAAACCGCCGGATTTGTCATTACTTCCGTTTCCGTTGGCAATATAAACCTTGTTGACATCTGTCGGACTGAATGCAACAGAACTTGTAATCACATTTTCATTATCATCTACAGAATAATAGATTTCTTTCCAATTCTGTCCGCCATCAGTTGTTGTAAAAACTCTATTGGCCGTTCCCCAACCGTACGGAAACTGAGAACTCGCAATCAAAGTATTTTTATCACTTCCGAAAAAGCTGTAAGCATTTACATAAGGAATCTCTTCTAGATTTGGTAAAGAATAAGTTTTGGAAATGGTCTTTGTAGCAATATCCAGTATATGAAGTTCTCCAATGCCACCTTGAAGTGTGGTAAACGATAGGAAAGAACCATCCTTACTGATATTTAATTTTGAAATACTGATTCCACCACCAGCAGATGGCAGAGAATAAAAGACATTCCAGGTATTTCCGTTGTCTTTTGAAACCACGATGTGGCTCGTGATAGTGATTGCATAAATCGTGTTTTGTTCTTGTACGCTATAGGTCAGGTCGAAGATTCTACCGAACTCATTTTTGCTCAAAACTTCTGTTTGGGCGTTGGCGTTGCCTGTGAAAAGCACAAACAAAAAGCCAGCTAAAAAAGTAATTTTCTTCATATATCTAATTTTATAAACCAAATGTTGTGATAAAAATCAGCAATGCAAAAAATTACGGCGGAAATAGTTGGACGAAGCTTCAGAAATAGTGTGACAAATTCGCTAAAGACTTGTAATATAGTTATATAGGTCTATGTTGTCATCCTGTTCCATTTTCTTGATGATACGTTCTTTTCGCTTCCTGCAAGCCTCGGTTGTGATGCTCAGAAGGGAAGAAATCTCTTTCATTGACAGATTCATATAAACGTAAGAAAGGAAACGAAGGTCATTCGCGTTAAGGTCCGGATGAAGCGTTTTGAGTTTATTGATGAAACCTTGATTCACCTCTTCAAAATGGATGAAAAAACTTTCCTCCTCGCGGCTTTGTCTTTGGAAGATTTTGAGTTGTTTGATGATATTGCTGACGTCTTGATTTTCGAAATCGTTATCCGTTTGTCGCGAAAGTGTTCTTACAAGGTCGTCTATCAATTCTATTTTTGTGGTAAGTTGCAAAGCTTTGGTTGTCAATTTCCTATTCTTGGCTTCGATTTCATTTTTGTATTTTTCTTCTTCTAATAAAGCCAGAACTTCTTTTTCTTTTAATTGATTTTCAAGGATTTCCTTGTTCTTCTTTTCTTTTTCGAGTTCCAGTTTTGCAATTTCGGCGTTGCTTTGTTCGATGATTTTCTGCTGTTTATTTTTAACAATGCTGTTCCTCAAAGCCCAAAAAATAATGATAACAATGAAAATAGCAAGCAAAATTCCTTTGATGAAAAAAGAACGTTCGGTTGTCAGTTTTTCCTGACTTTCCGCCAGATTTTTCTGAGATTTTTGAAGTTCAAATTTGATTTTACTGTTCTCGAATAGCTGCCCATTTTTAATTTGATTCACCGAATCTTTAATTATCATCACCGAATCTTTATAAGCAACAGCGCGCTCAATATTGTTCGCTTTCTTGTACAAAAGACTGAATCGCTCGTACAGATTTTCCTTAAAATCATAATTCAGATTGCTTTTCTCTGCCAATCCCAAATAATGGAAAGACTTCGGCAAATCATTTTTCTGCTCTGCAATCGATGATAAGTTGTACAGAATCTGCGTTTTATATTCCGAATGTTCAATACTATTTAATTTCGGCAGCAGTTCCGCAGAGATTTTCTCAGCTTCATCGTATTGTTTGAGATTGACCAAAGTTTCCACCAAAGTCGCTTTTGCCAATAAGGAGTATGGTGAGTTTTCTGTCAGCTTCAAAGCTTCATCGATGAACTGTTTGGCTTTTTTGTAATCTTTCTTTTCGTTGGAAACTATGGTGAGATTAATGGCATATAAGCCTTTGGAAGTGTTGTTGTTAACCTTTCCCGCCAGTTCGTAGGCTTTGGTAAAATATTCTTCGGCTTTCTCGGTTTTTTTGTCTCGGGAATAGAGAATGGCGATATTGTTCAGAACGGTCATTTCTGACTTTTCATCCAAATGCGCAACAGCAATTTTGTAAGCATCCAGATAATTATTAAGTGCTTCGCCGTAGTCCAAACGCATATAATAATTGGCGCCAATGTTGTTCGTAGCCAGGAATTCCTCGCGGTACCATTTATTTTCCTGCGCGATTTTCCGGGTCTTGGTGAGGATTTCCAGAGATTTGGCGTAATCCTTTTTGTTCATCGCCTCCACGCCTTCAATAATCATCTTTTCGCAATCTTTTGGCGTGATTGCAAAAGTCTGAAAAGGCAACAAAAGCAGAAAAAATATAAAAACTAAGTTTCTGCGAAAACGCTTTGGAATCATTTAATTTTTTGGCTAAAAACAAGTAAAGATAATAAAGATTTTCATTAATGATTTTCGAAACGATATATTCCCGAATAATATTGAATTATCGTTACAAAAACTTAAATTTGTAAAACTTTTCTCCGATGTACAAACGCATTATTCGCCCGCTTCTTTTCAAATTCGACCCAGAAGAAGTTCACCACTTTACCTTTTCTGCTCTCAAGAATTTCGGTTTTCTAGCCAAATTATTTTTACCAAAACCAATTGTTGACAAACGTCTGGAGCGTGAAGTTTTTGGATTGAAATTCAAAAATCCTGTTGGCTTGGCCGCAGGTTTTGATAAGGACGCCAAACTATTCAATGAATTGTCTGACCTCGGATTTGGGTTCATAGAAATTGGAACTTTGACACCGAAAGCTCAGGCTGGAAATGATAAAAAACGTTTGTTCAGACTCAAAGAAGATTCTGCAATCATCAACAGAATGGGTTTCAATAATGGCGGTGTGGATGAAGCAATTGAACGATTAAAGAAGAACAAAAACGTTCTCATCGGAGGAAACATCGGAAAGAATAAAGTGACGCCAAACGAAGAAGCCGTCAGCGATTACAAAATCTGTTTCGAGAAATTATTCCCTTACGTCGATTATTTCGTAGTCAATGTCAGTTCGCCAAACACCCCAAATCTACGCGAACTTCAGGACAAAAAACCTTTGACAGAATTGTTGTCAACACTTCAAAATCTCAATCTTACAAAGCCAAAACAAAAACCAATCCTTCTGAAAATTGCTCCGGATCTGACGGATGAACAACTTTTGGATATTATTGATATCATTAAGGAAACTCAAATCGCTGGCGTTATTGCGACGAATACGACTTTGTCAAGGGAAAATTTAGTGTCAGAAAACAAATCCGAAACCGGTGGACTTTCCGGAAAACCATTAACGAAACGCTCTACAGAAGTCATCAGATTTTTATCAGAAAAAAGTGGAAAAGCATTTCCAATCATTGGCGTCGGCGGAATTCATACTGCGCAAGATGCGATTGAAAAACTGGATGCTGGAGCAAGTCTGGTTCAACTTTATACAGGATTCATCTACGAAGGTCCGGAGTTGATCAATGAAATCAATAAGGAGATTCTGAAGAGAAAGTGAGACTTTGAACCACAAAAGTCACAAAAGGAAAATCTAAAAATAAAGCGGTCAAAAGTTTAAAAAAGCTAACTTTAAACAGATTCCTTTTTTGGGCTTTTGATAAACTTGATAAGAAGAATAACTTTTGTGATTTTTGTGGTTTCCAAAACAATTTTTTCCAGGAAAGATGTAATAAAACAAAGCTGATGATTGTTTTAACCAAAACAACCATTCAAAACTCATTACCAATGACAAAAAGCATTTTACTGTTTTTTCTTTTCATCGCAACCGTTTTCTCGGCTCAGCAAAATCTTAAGATTGATGGAATTATCATTAATTCAAACCAAGAAAAAATAGCATTACCGATTGCGGTCTATCTGCTTGATGCTGATAATCAGTTGTTAAAAACAACAATCGCACAGGATTTAAAGTTTGAATTTGACCAATTGAAATCGGGGAATTATCATATTCAGTTGTCGTCAGATGATATCATTCAAAATGAAAAACCATTTAATCTGGAAAAAAATCTGGCTTTAAAAATCATTTTTGAACCTAAAAGTTCACAGATTGAGGAAGTAACTATTAATGCTAAGAAAAAGATTTTCAAGGTAGAAAATGGGAACATTACGCTCGATGTTGCCAATTCTCCACTGAATACATTGCCAACGTCCACCGAATTATTATCAAAATTACCTTTTGTTATGATGGACGCCAACGGCGAAGGATTATCTTTTGTTGGAAAGGGAACGCCTTTGCTTTATGTTGACAATCAAAGAGTCGATTTTGCAATATTGTCTTCAATCGCCGTGGATGATATCAAATCGGTGGAAATCATCAGAAATCCGTCTGTCAAATATGAATCCGAAGGAAAAGCGGTGGTCAAGGTCAATCTTAAGAAAAGCAGAAAAGACGGTTCGCAATTAAGTATTTCGGAAACAGCGACTTTCCAGAAACGCTTCAGCAATTACTTTGCAGTCAATTTTCAGCAAAAGAAAAATAAAACCGAATGGAAACTGAATACGGCCTACAACCAAATCAACCATTGGGAAAGCAACGGTTTTGATTATTCGGTTCCGAGTAGAAATATCAGTTCCGATTATGTGATCAAATCTATTACGAAACGGCCACAAACTATTTTTGGAGCGAGCTTGTACCAGGAATTGAATGACGGTGGCGACTACATTACAGTGACTTTAAATAGTAATTTCCGACCGGACAAAGGCGATAACAATACGGACACTTTCTACTCGGAAAATGGAAATTCAACGGATGTCAAAACACTGAATCAGCAAAATAGAAAACGGGCGACCATCAATTCTATCTTTAATTATAAAAAGAAATTAACGGATTGGGATACAGACATTTTAACTGGATTTCAGTACAAAAGAGAGAGCGATAATGTTGATTACAGTTTTTTCAACAACACCAATAATGAAGGCTATGAATTCAACCAATCCCGTAAGCAATCGTACTCCGGAAACGTCTATTCCGGGAGAATTGACATCGAGAAAAAGTGGAGTGAAAATTATCTTTTTGAATTGGGAGCGAGTTATACAAAGGCAGAAACCAATACCAATAACACAACGAATTATCTAAACAATCCAAGTCCGGAATATTATCAATATCTCTTCAAAGAATCCAATGTTGCAGGTTATATGAACCTCGCTGTAACGGCTTCTAAATGGAATATCAGCGGAGGTTTACGAACCGAAACGACCAATGCGGAAGGCTTTGATCAACTGGAAAATGAGACCAAAATCAAAAGAGATTATTTGGATTGGTTTCCCAATGCGGAAATCAGTTTTAAGCAAAATGACAACTATGATTATGCTTTGAATTTCAGAAAAAGCATTTCACGTCCCAATTATGGCAATCTGGCTTCCGGCGGTTTGTATGGAAGTCCGTACGTTGAATATCAAGGAAATCCGGATTTAGTTCCAACCTATACTAACACGATTACTTTTACCACAAATCTGAAAAAAATCTCTGTCAATGCGTCTGCTTACAACAGCAAAAATCCTTTGGGTTACACCTTGGTTTATGATGAGGATAGAAATATTTCTAAATTTCAACCTGTTAATTTCGATAAAGAAATGGGCGTTTCTTTAGGTATTGATTCTCTTTTTCAAGGGAAAAAATGGACTTCACAAAACAGTCTTTCCGTTAATTATGATAAAATCGAAGATTCTCTAGCCGTTCTGAAAAATTCGACGCCTTATGTTTATTTTTCCACGAACAATACAGTCAATGTTTGGAAATATTTGTCAATCCTGTTGGACGGTTCTTACATCACAAAACGTGTGGAAGGTTTGTACGAAAATAATGCAATGTGCTTGGTAAATCTTGGTTTGACATCTTCCGTTTCCGATTTTGATTTTACTGTCCGATACAACGATGTTTTCAATCAAATGAATTACATCCAAAAAATGTCTTACGACAAAATCGCGTCAACTGGCACCTTTTTTGGCAATACACCAACGATATCGATTGCCGCAAAATATAACTTTGGAAAATTGAAGAAATCAAATTACAAAGAAAAAGCAGTCAACGAGAATGCCAACAGGCTATAATTTAATTAATAAAAACGATATGGAACTAATTACACTCAAAATATTCAACACAGAAATAGAAGCGGAAATGCTCAAGATTTTCTTGGAAACCAATGGTGTTGAAGCCTTTGTTTTTGGGAATATTCTGGCAAATACTTACAATTTGTTCAACACAACAAGTGGAGGCGTTCAGCTAAAAGTTTCGGAAAATGACTTCGAAAAAGCGAGCGAATTGATGGAAGGTTTCTATAGTCAGGAAGCTTAAATTTTATTCCAAATATTTTAAAACAAACAAAAATGCAACTTATATAAGTTGCATTTTATTTATCTGAATTTTGAAATTCTAAGTCAAAGGCGCACCAACAGCCAATTCGCAACGGTGATGAGGTTCGCCGTGAGCGGGGTTCAAAGCCGGTTTTGGTCCCAGTGATTGAGCTTGTGGGGCAGGCGCAACAGTTGGGCTCAAAATCGATGGCGTTTGCGGTGTATTTTGCTGAGATGGAGCACTGTCAATTGGCGCACCCACTGCAATTTCGCAACGGTGATACGGTTGCCCGTGTTCCGGATTCAAAGCTGGTTTCCCGGAAACAGGAACATTGGTGACAGATGATGCAACTTCTGCCGGAGCAGGAACTGTAGCATTTTCTGTTATATTATTTACAACAGAATCGCTTTTCTGAGTTTCCGTTTCTGCGACTGTCGTTTTCGCTTTGTCACAGGAATATAACAATGTGACACTTGCTATTAGGATTGTTAATGTTTTCAATACTTTAATTTTTATTAAAAGTAAGATTTTTTATTCAGAAAATATTTGTTTTATAACCACAAAAGACACAAAAGAAATTGAATATTAATTATTTAAAGATTAAAAAAGAATTTTGCTTTTTTAATCTTAATCCAAAACTTTGTGACTTTTTTGGTTTGAAATATTAAAACTTAAAATCTACACCCACATAGAAATTCTGCTTCATCACCGGCGCATAAACCATTCCGCCGTCAAAGTAATTTCCGAAAGGATTTCCTGCATCCAGAATTGCCACTTTCTGCTGATATCCAGTCAAATTCTCTCCACCCAAATAAACCCTGATTTTCTCAGAAAAATTCCTTGAAATCTGAGCATTCAAAGTAGAATAACTTGGCGAGTAATCTCCAATCTGGAATTCTGCAGGATTGGATTTTGTATTCGGAAGTCTTTGTTTTCCAACTAAATTTAAAGTCGTGTCAAAGCTCCAAAATCTGCCTTTCTCAGTTTTATTGGTTGAATAAGCCAGGTTTGCAAATCCACGATGCTTCGCCATAAACGGCACTTTTTTCAATCCACTCAAATAATCCAAAGCCACATCATAATATTTGTAAGCCACCCGGAATTCAAGATTTTTTAAAGGTTGAAAATCCCACTGTGTCTGGAAACTATTCGCAAATGACTTGCCTTCAAGATTGTAGAATAAGATTTTCTGCGCGGATTCATCCAAATCGGTTACGACTTGATTCTGGAAATCTGTTCTGAAAAAGTCTGCTAAAACAGTAGATTTTCTTCCAAACAATTTGAATTCCTGCTGAAGACTGACGCCATAATTCCAAGCGATTTCTGGTTTCAGACCATAAATTTCTCCACCGTTATTAATGACTTGAATTTGACGATTCGAAGCGAAATAAGACTGACTTTCCGCAAAGATATTTGCAGTTCGGAAACCTCGTCCTGCCGAAATTCTGAAAATTGTTTTTGGCGTCAAATCATATTTGAAATTCATTCTCGGTGTAAACTGCGTTCCTGCAAGATTGTGAAAATCCACACGAGCACCCGTTACCAAAGTGAATTTTTCACCTGTCAAAGTATATTCTGCAAACAATCCCGGAACGGTTTCGGTTCTTTTGTAATTGTCCAACAGATAATCTTCATCGTACTTATCATAAAGGAAACTCGCGCCAACTTTATATTTGTTGTTCGTATTTCCGATGATGCTTTCGAAAATTAGATTAGAGTAGTAAGAGGTTTCTTTTCCAAAATAATTTCTCAATCCAAAAAAGCTATCCTGCTGATGATAAGTCAGTTGATTCATCCAGCCCAAACTCTGGTAAGGTTTCCCTTTGAAAACATAACCCGTTTTGTTCCACAATTGGAATCTCGAAATGTCAATCCCAACGCCATAAAGCGATTGGTCTTTCTGCGGAATTCTTTTATTGAATCCAATTTGTCCTGCAGTTCTCTCATCTTTCAAGAAATTAATTCCAAAATGCGAAGCGAATCCAGAGCTTTCCAAGTCGTTGTAATTCAGTAGATAAGCAATATTTAACTGACTTCCTTTTGGTCTGTCTAGAAAGCCGTCATCGTTCATATCCGTGTCACCAAAAGTTCCGTTTCCGTGCAACAGAACACTCTGATTCCATTTGTCAGAAAGTGGCGAAGTGCTGGTCACATTGGCTTCCACACGGCCATTATTATCGGAAAACAAATTGATTTCTGTCTCCGTTTTTTTAGCGTCGTCTTTGGTTTTCAAAAGCTCTGTGTTGATCTGTCCCGTAATGCTTTCATAACCGTTCACAACGGTGCTCCCGCCTTTTGTCAACTGGATTCCACCAATCCACTTTCCGGGAATGAAATTCAGGCCGTAAGGCGAAGCCAAGCCACGGATTTCAGGCAATTGTTCTTTAGTCAGAAGGGTATATTTCTGGTCAAGTCCAAGCATTTTCAACTGCTTAGTCCCGGTCACCGCATTGCTGAACGAAACATCCACTGTCGCATTGGTTTCAAAACTTTCGGAAAGGTTACAGCAAGCGGCTTTCAGTAATTCTTTGGAGCTGATATTGAAAATCAATCCTGCTTCTTTTTTGCTGAGTGCAGTTGCTTCCTGTTCTCTTGTCAGCTTTACACCTTCGATTTCTTTTGCGTCAGAGTCTGTGTGGATATTTTCATTTTTATCAGAACCTCTCGTGTACAGGCAACAAGCTGGCAAAGCTTTGTAAACACCATCTGGCGCTTTGAATTTCTCGTTGTCGTGTCCGGCTTCAGCAACTTGTTTTAGAATCGTATCGCAAGTGACTTTGGATTCGTCCAAAACCATTGTCAAGGTTTGGTTTTCTGCGCTCCAGTTGGCAGATATAGCACCGGCTTTTGTCGCCGCAGTTTCTATTCTGGCTTTGCACATGTTGCAGTTTCCTTTGACCAAAAACTGTTCTGTAACAGCTTGTGCAAAAGAAAAAACAGACGTCATCAACAGCACAAAAAACATCAGTTTTTTACTTAAATTGTTCATCGTCAAAAATTTTGAATGGATTATTTAAGTTCGCAAATTTGTTTTGGGTCGCAGTTTTTCACCATCTTTTTGCTGTTGTCCGGACGGTCGTATTGGCAACAAACTTCTAGGTCGTTATAGACTTTGTCAGACGCGCGAAACATTTCGTTGTCGTGACCAACTTCGGCTACACTTTTTAGGACGGCTTTTTTGTCCGTTTTGGAAGCGTCATAACTAACGGTCAGGACTTTTTTGCTCATACTCCAGTCGGCAGATTTTACATTTTTGTCAGCTTTTACAGCAGTTTCGATGCGGTCCTTGCACATTCCACAGTTGCCTTCTACTTTGGCTTTGAAGGTTTTTGTCTGCGCAGAAAAATTTGAAAATAGAAATATAGAAAGGAATAAAATTCCTGATTTTATGATTGTATTCATTTTGATTAATTTTAATTAATGTTCTGATTATCTGAATTTAAAATATTAAATTCAGAATCGATAGTAATAAAATTAACCAAGTTTAGGCGGCTGCCAAATGTTGAAAGTCCTTGCTAAAGGCGCTTGAGAATAATAAGAGTACTGATTGTTGTTTTCGAAAATCGGTGTTCTCAGTTTGTTGTCGAAGTGATTCAGAACCACAGAAAATACGAATCCTGAACTGCAGGTTTTGCAGGTCGTGCAATTGTCTGTACAGTCTTTTTCTTTTTTGGAATCGTCGTGGCAAGAATCTGATTTTTTCTCTTCCTTATTGCAGCAGTCAGAACTTTGAGTCTGCGCTTCACAACAAGAAGTCTGAGCAACTTGAACATCGAAATTCTGCTTCGGAAATACAAAAATTCCCAAACAGAAAATCACCATCAAAAGTTGCAGTTTTCTCAACATCGTTTTGCAAAATTAGGAAATTTAAATTACTCAAACGCAAAGGCGCAATTATTTTACTCTGACACTGATAAAAGTCGCAAATTAAAACTTTGCGACTTTTAAACATCAAATATTAAATTTCCTTCGCCTTTGCGATGTAAAACTTATTTCTCAGTTTTTACAACAGTTTTTCTCCTTCTCCAAAAGTAAAACACCAATCCACCAATCAAAACAATCGGCCAGATAGAAATCAGGAGAACAAAAATCTGTTGGATCAAATAAAAGCCTTCCACAAAAGCATTTTTCACATCGAAAAAGAAATTGTATTTGTACTCATTATCAATGTTTTTCGTGTTGACAATGGGGATTTTAGCAACGCTTGTGCTTGGTTCTTTGATGTAGATATCAACCGTAGAATATGTCAGTTGGTCGGCAAGGATTTCATCAGAATATTTTTGAGAATTGGTTTGAGACATATTTTCATCATCCAGTTTCACTTTGTCTTTTCCGGTTTTCAATTGAGAAATATTCGTGCTGGTTTTCGCCTGTCTTTCCGCTTCTAGTTTAGACAATTTGATGTTTGCTGTCACATCTTCGGCAGAAATAATTCTGGAATTCAGGAACACTTTTTTATCGTTAATGAAATCCAGAAACTCCCCCAATTTCTCCGTCGGAACGCGCACCTGCATTTTGTTCTGATTCTGAAATTTCCTAATTAACATCGATGATTCATCTGAAATATTGTAAGTGTTTTCCGACAAAGTCTGCGCTTCCAGTCGGCTCTGGGTCACAAATCCACCGAGCGAAATCAAGTGTTTTTCAATCGAAATTGTCGCGCCATAAACATCCTTCACTTCCATATCCACTTCCGCGGTTTTCACAAATTGTTTGCCTTCGATTTGTTGGGTTGCAGCCACAGAAACACTGTCAGCAGACATAGCGATTTCTTTTGCATTACTGTCTGAGAATGCTGAACTTTCCCCGGCTTCAGACTTTTTGCATCCAATAATTAGTAATGTAACTAAGCTGATTGATAAGATTTTCGTTTTCATTTTGAATATATTTTATTTGTTTTTTAATGGTAAAATGGAATCGAGAACGATTTCATAATAGATTATTTTAGAGATTAATTATTGATATTGATTTGGGCAGCTATTTCCGCCTTCCGCTCCCAATCTTTTTTGCCTAAGATTTTCCAACCACAAAAAAGGATTTCCGCTCAAGTCGGGCTGCGGGATTCGGTTCCGAATCAAGTTTTGTCAATGATTGGAAACCTTCTTTCTCAAAATTGATAATTAAAATGAAAGTAATTCCGCAAATCAATCCGAAACTAATTGTAAATCATTAAGGATTTTAAAGCATTGATAATGAGTATTTTGTAAAATAGGTTTTCAAAGAAGAATTGATGAAAATAGAATTGTAAGTTCTTTTTAGGAATATTAATTGCATTAATTAGAAAAACAGAATCTATGAACAGCACAATCTCCAAAATTAAAGGTGTTTTCAGCCTTTTAAAAAATATCGACATAGACCAACTCTCCCAAATTTCACAAAAAGTCGACCTTCCAAAATTGATGCATCAGTTTTCAAAACTTGATAAAAATCAACTGAATAGTCTGACCAAAATGCTGGATTCTTCTGGCAAGAAAAGAGAATTGCCACCCATAAACGGCGATTTTTACGAACTGCATTTGAAACTGACGGACGAGCAACGAGCCATACAACTGAAAGTCAGTGAATTTATGGAAAAAGAGGCCAAACCGTTGGTCAACAGATATTGGCTGACAGACGATTTCCCACACGAACTCATCCCAAAATTCAAAAAGCTAAATCTTTGTGGTGTCACTTACGAAGGTTATGGTTGCCCTAATTTGCCATTCTTGATGGAAGGTGTTATTGCAATGGAAATCGCAAGAGTTGATGCTTCTTTGGCGACATTTTTTGGTGTTCAGTCCGGATTGTCGATGGGTTCGATTTATATGTGCGGTTCCGAAGAACAGAAACAAAAATACCTTCCCGGAATGCAGCAATTCGATTTGATTGGCGCATTTGGACTCACGGAACCAGAAGTTGGTTCCGGCGCAGCTGGTGGATTGACCACAACTTGTAAGAAAGTAGAAGGTGGCTGGATTCTGAATGGACAAAAAAAATGGATTGGAAATGCAACGTTTGCAGACGTGACCGTCATTTGGGCAAGAGATGTAGAAGACAATCAGGTCAAAGGTTTCATTGTTGAAAAAGACACCGCTGGATTCTCAGTTGAAAAAATAAGGGGGAAAATGGCGCTCAGAATTGTGCAAAACGGTTTGATTACAATGAAAGATTGCTTCGTCGCCGATTCTCAAAAAATGGAACACGCCAACAGTTTCAAAGACACAGCGAAAGTTCTTCAAATGACAAGAGCTGGTGTTGCGTGGATGGCTACTGGCTGTGCAAGAGGTGCGTATGAAAGCGCTTTGGATTATACCAGAAAACGGGAGCAATTCGGAAAACCGATTGCTTCTTTCCAGTTAATTCAGGGACATTTGGTAGAAATGTTGTCCAATCTTACGGCGATGCAAACTTTGGTTTTCAGATTGTCGGAAATGCAAGACCAAGATATTCTAAAAGATGAGCACGCTTCATTAGCAAAAGTCTTCTGCAGCCTTAGAACGCGTGATGTTGTCGCACAAGCAAGAGAAGTAATGGGCGGAAACGGAATTCTTCTGGAACACGATGTCGCCAGATTTGTTGCCGATGCAGAAGCCATTTATTCTTACGAAGGAACCAAGGAAATCAATTCATTGATAGTCGGACGTTCCATTACGGGAATGAGTGCGTTTGTTTAACTAACTTATGATAATGGAATCTAAGATTAGATTTCGTAAATTTATTCAGATGAAAAAAATAGTTTTTTTAATATTAATGACCTTATTTTTGCAACAATGCGCGCAGAAAAAAGTGGACTTAACCAAACAACCAGAACAAAAAACAATGGAAGATAACACACACAAAAACAATCCTTACTACTCAAGAACCGATAAAACCAAACTGAACGTCTCCAACGAAGAATGGAAAAAAATCCTTCCGGCAGAAGTTTACGCCATCTCAAGAGAAGCTAACACAGAATATCCATTCACTGGAAAATATAATGAATTTGATGAACTTGGCGAATATTACTGCGCCGTTTGTGGCAATCATTTGTTCCGCTCAAGTTCCAAATTTGCAAGCACTTGTGGCTGGCCAAGTTTCTTCGAAGCGGACAAAGAAGGCGTGAGCTACAAACGAGATTCCACCCACGGAATGGAACGTATCGAAGTGCTTTGCAAACGTTGCGATTCGCATTTGGGACACGTTTTCAATGATGGTCCGCCACCGACTGGAACGCGTTTCTGTATGAATTCTGTGAGTTTGGATTTTCAGGCTGACAGCAAAAAATAGGATTTATCGCAAAGGCACAAAAAGTCTTAAAAAAATACTGTTAAAAGTCGCAAAGTATTATTTGCGACTTTTTTTAGGTTTAGATTCAAAAATACTTGCGACTTTGCGTTAATTTTGTACATCTAAATCTAAAGTAAATTGAAAACAATATTCATCACCGGAGCCACTTCCGGAATAGGAAAAGCAACCGCAATCCTATTAGCAAAACAAAAAAACAGAATCATTCTCTGCGGAAGAAACAAAACCGTTCTCGAAGAATTAAAATCCGAATTGTCAAAAGAAACAGAAATTTTTACATTAAGCTTTGATGTCAGAAATTCCGATGAGGTTTTTGAAGCTATCAACTCACTTCCGGAAGATTGGAAAAATATTGATGTTCTTATCAACAACGCCGGAAATGCGCACGGACTTGACTCAATTGCTGATGGAAATCCGGACGATTGGAACGCGATGATGGACGGAAATGTGAAAGGATTGCTTTACGTTTCTCAGCCTATTATCAAATTAATGAAAGAAAAACAAAACGGACAAATCATCAATATTAGTTCAGTTGCAGCGAGACAAACTTATGCAAATGGCGTGGTTTATTGTGCGTCCAAAAGAGCTGTTGATGTGATTTCGGAAGGAATGAGAATTGAGCTGACAGAATTCGGAATCCGTGTGACAAACATTCAGCCAGGCGCTGTAGAAACTGATTTTTCCAAAGTGAGATTCAAAGGAGATGATGACAGAGCAGCAACTGTTTATGCAGGTTACGAACCATTAATTGCGGAAGATATTGCGGATGCGATTGCTTATTGTATCAATGTTCCGGAACGAGTTTCGATTGCGGAATTCACGATTTATCCGAAAGCGCAGGCTGAACCAAGAACGATCTACAGGAAATAATGAGATCACTTTTCAGTTTTATATGTCTCGTTTGTTTCATCCTCGGATTTTCTCAAAACTATTCTAAAAAAGAAGAGGCATTATTAGTTCAGGTTGCAAAGCTGGATTCATTAATGCAAAATAATGATCCCAAAATTCTGGGATTGTTTTCTGATGACGTTTCCTTCGGACATTCCAACGGCTGGGTTCAGAATTATCAGGATTTCAAAACAGATTTTGAGTCCGGAAATGTGAAATATCAATCTGTGAGACAAACCGGATTGAAAGAATTTAAAATCAAAAATATATTCGCAAACATCAGAAGAATCATCGCTGTAAAAGGGCTTTACAAAAACGAAATCTTCGAAATGAAACTCTCAGTTCTGGAATTTTGGATTCGACAAAAAGGAATCTGGAAATTGTGGAGTAGGCAAAGTGCGAGTTTAAAATCGTAATTCTCTAAATTCTTACATTTGCAAAATGAAAATCCTCCACATAGAAACCTCGTCCAAAAACTGTTCAGTTGCCATTTCCGATGGCGAAGAAATCCTTTGTCTTTGCGAAGAAGTTTCCGATAATTATAAACAGTCCGAAAGTCTGCATTCCTTTGTAGAATGGGCTTTGGAAGGCGCAGAGATTTCTTTGAAAGATTTGGACGCGATTTCTCTTGGGAAAGGTCCGGGTTCTTATACAGGGCTTAGAATTGGGGCCGCTTCTGCAAAAGGTTTTTGTTACGGTTTGAAATTACCTTTGATTGCGATCAATTCTCTCGATTCTATGGTGGAAGAATTTGTCAATCAAGGTTTTGAATTAATTATTCCTTTGATTGATGCCAGAAGAATGGAAGTCTACACCGCATTTTTTGATGGAACTTCCGGCGAAATGATAAAGGAAACAGAAGCCAAAATCCTTGATGAAAATTCCTTTGCAGAATTAGCGGATAAGAAAGTGTTGTTCATTGGCGATGGTGCAAAAAAAGCGCAGGAAATTCTTAATCTTCCAAGCGCAGAATTCAAATCCGATATTTATCCTTCGGCAAAAGGTTTGATTAAGAAGTCTGTTGAGAAATTCAACAAAAAAGAATTTGAAGATACGGCTTATTTCGAACCGTTTTATTTGAAAGATTTTCAAGGTATAAAAAAGGCGGACCGCATAAAAAAATCGTGACCGCCATTTTTGTCATCCTGAACCTGTCGAAGGGTTATTTCTTCGATACTTTGTAAAGCTTTCCGCTATCGGTTATGCCGTAAAGATTGCCATCCATTCCATTCAACACATCTCTGAATCTTTCTTTTTGGTCGAGCAACAAACGTTCCTCACCCACGACTTTATTGTCTTTTATGACGATTCTGTTGATGTGTTCGCCACTGAGACAGCCTATGAATAGGTTGTTTTTCCATTCCTCAATATTTCCTGTGTAGAACGTCACGCCACTTGGTGAAACTACTGGGTCCCAATAATAAACGGGTTGTTCTGTTCCAGCTTTCTGTGTCGTTCCGTTATTGATTTTTCCGCCTGTATATTCTATGCCGTAAGAGACATCGCCCCAACCATAATTTTTTCCAGGTTGGATGAGATTGATTTCGTCGCCGCCTCTCGGTCCCATTTCAATATCCCAAAGTTGTCCTTTTTCATCCAAAGCCAAACCTTGAGGACTACGGATTCCATAAGCATAGATTTCTGGTTTGTAATTGGATTTCCCAATGAATGGATTTCCTGGAGCTGGTTTCCCATCTTTTGTGATTTTCAGGATTTTACCAAGATAGTTATCCGTTTTCTGAGCATAAACCCTTGTCTGTTTATCGGACCTTTCGCCTGTACTTACAAAAAGATTTCCGTCCTTATCAAAGACCAGACGACTTCCGTAATGTTTGTCGCCGTCATAAGTTGGCGTAGCGCGAAAAATAACTTTGACCTCAGAAATAGTTTTCAGATCTGAAGACAATTTTCCTTTTGCTACAGCGGTATGATTTCCATCTTCATAAGGTTCTGAAAAACTAAAATAAATGATTTTGTTTGTTTTGAAATCCGGATCCAAAGCCACATCCAGCATTCCGCCTTGGCCTTTGTCGTCCACTTTTGGAAATCCTGATATTTTAGAGACCTGTTTTCCGTCTGTAGAAACCACGTTCATAAAACCAGATTTTTCTGTGATTAGAAATCGACCGTCTGGTAAATTGATGATTCCCCAAGGCTTTCCTAGAGAAGTGTTCAGAATTTCAATATTATAAGGTGTTTTTGTTTTTACGGGTGTAATTCTGGTTTGTCCAGCAAATGCAGGATTGTAGTCAGTGTTTGGTTTTTCTTCTTGCGCAGTAGGCTTGCTAGGCTGTCCTTTCCATTGGCATGAATATAAAAGAAAGAATGAACAGAAAATAGTTGGTAATGTGGATTTTAGCATAACTTTTATTTTGAAGGTCAATGAAAAAATAATGCCAGCAAAAATTATTGTTAATTCTTTATTTTGAAGGGTAGGTGTTATAAATATTAGTATTTTATTATGCAACACCTTGTTTTATTTGGGGTCTATTATTGATATTTAATATAAATTTGGAATAAAGATGTCGTTTATTTATTATTTATTTAAAATTATTATATTTTTGATTAAAATTTGACAAATGTATATGGGAATCAAAAAAATCAGTGTTGTTTTTTTCTTAGGAGCAAGTACGCTTTATTTTGCACAAACAACAGAAGACAGCATGTCCGGAGAAACTTCCGTGGATGAGGTGAATATCATCGGAACTCGAAATAAAAAAAGGACGGTCACCAACACTGCTGTTCCTGTGGATGTGATAGACGTAAAGCAGATCAGCCAATCTACAGGGCAAGTAGATGTCAATCAACTTTTGCAATTCGCAGCACCATCTTTTAATTCGAACAAACAGTCGGGATCCGACGGTGCAGATGCCGTAGATCCTGCAACTTTGCGAGGTTTAGGTCCCGATCAGACACTGCTGTTGCTCAATGGAAAAAGATACCACCAATCCTCACTGGTCAATATTTTTGGAACGAGAGGTCGTGGCAATTCTGGTTCGGATCTGAATACGATTCCAGTTGCAGCGATTAAAAGAGTAGAGATACTAAGAGATGGCGCTTCTGCACAATATGGTTCTGATGCAATTGCAGGTGTCATCAATGTGGTTCTCAATGACCGAGATCACGGTTTTGAAGGCAGTGCTTTCTATGGCGCCAATCTTTTTAAAAGTCCGGGAAATAATGATGTGGTCTCTGATAAAAAATTAGACGGCAATACATTCGATTTCAGTGGAAACCTTGGGACAAAGATCGGTAACAAAGGCGGTTTCGGTAACTTTACATTAGAATTAATAAATAAAGATTATGCAATCCGAAATGCGAATCCGGAGAAATACGACGCACCGAGACAGCGTTTCGGAGATGCAAAATCGAATAATATCTATTTCTTTGGAAATATAGAAGTGCCTTTGACTGATGGACTGACTTTCTATTCTCAACCTGGTTTTTCTTACCGAAATACAAAAGCTTATGCATGGACAAGATCGGCTGACGCAGACGGGAATATTCCTGAAATTTATCCAGATGGCTTCAACCCTATCCAAAATACAAAGATCTCAGATTTTACGTTTGATAACGGTTTGAAGTTCAAACTGGGCGATTGGGACTTTGATTTCTATAATGCTTTTGGAAACAACAGATTTATCTATCAAATTGATAATACCATCAATGCAACTCTGGGAGTGAGTTCTCCTACAAGCTTTGATGCCGGCGGACATTCACTTTCTCAAAATGTCACTGGACTTAGCACGAGCAAAGCATTTGATTTTTTGGAAGGTTTTAATCTGGCTTTGGGAACAGAATTCCGTTATGAAAAATTTAATCTTATAAAAGGGCAAGAGAGTTCTTACGCCACTTATGACGTCAATGGAAATGTTGCCACAGCAGATACGCCGATAGAATTACTCGTAACCAATCCTTTATCGGGCGATATTAGACCAGGAGGATCACAAGGTTTTCCGGGATATTCTCAAGAAGTCGGAAAAAGCAGAAATAACTTTGCTGCTTATGTAGATACAGAGCTTGATATCACAAAAAACTGGATGGTGAGTCTAGCTGGAAGATTCGAGAATTACAGTGACTTTGGAAGTACGCTGAATGGAAAATTTGCAACCAGATATGCCATTACACCGCAATTTGCTTTCAGAGGTTCGGTTTCTACAGGATTCCGTGCGCCGTCTTTGGTTCAGAAATACTACAGTCTGCAATTCACCAACTTTCAAGGCGGAAATCTGGTAACTGTCCAGCTGGCTTCCAATGACAGTGAGTTAGCAAAACAAGCCTTTATTCCGCAATTGAAACAAGAAACTTCACTTAATGGAAGTGCGGGATTTACTTTTAATTCAGGAAAATTCACTGCAACGGTTGATGGTTATTACATCAAGGTAAAAGACAGAATTGTTTTGACAGGAACTTTTGACCAAACAGATGATGTGATCGGCGGAACGCTCGCCAATTTGAAAGTCGATCAGGCTCAGTTTTTCAGTAATGCGGTGGATACAAAATCCCAAGGTGTAGATGTGATCTTAACTTATACTACGGATCTAGGTCCAGGAAGATTATCCACAACATTGGCAGGAAATTATAACAAAATGGAAATTACCGATGTGCATACGCCAGCGCAATTGGCAGGAAAAGAAGATGTATTTCTAAGCGCACGAGAACGAGCTTTTATCTTGGCTTCCGCTCCTAAAACCAAGATTAATTTAAATCTGAATTACAAGATCCAAAAGTTCAATGCAAATTTGCAATTGGTAAGATTTGATAAAGTGACTTTGGTCGGCTACAATGGACCAGATGACTATCAAACTTACACACCGAGAGTGACGACGGATTTTTCTGTGGGTTATGATTTCACCAAGAATTTTTCATGGACCATTGGTGGGAAAAACGTCTTCAACAGATATGCTACATTGCAGTATGGTGCAGTATCAGACGGAAATACAGAATCCGGCGGCATCTTTGATCCTGTTCAAATGGGATTCTCCGGCAGACAGATCTTTACAAGAGTGAACTTTAAATTTTAACCATAACTAACTACTTTTTGAAAGGATTCAATTTTTATTGAGTCCTTTTTTTTTGTAAAAAGATTTGGCAGTTCAAATTTTAATTCTACATTTGTAGAATAAAATATAATGTTGTAGAAATGAACGAGCAAAAATTGACAGAAACCGAGATCATCTTAATGGAAATACTTTGGCAAAGAGAAAAGGTCTTCATGAAAGATATTTTGGAAGATTATGCCGATCCAAAACCTGCCTCAACAACCATCGCAACCTTGTTGAAAAGAATGCAGAACAAAGATCTGGTTGGCTACAAACTTTACGGAAACTCGAGAGAATATTTCCCAAAAGTGAAGAAGGAAGATTATTTCCAGGGCGAAATGACTTCTATGATTGACCGCTTTTTCAACAGTTCCGTGAGCCAGTTTGCGTCGTTTTTCACTTCCAATTCCAAGCTTTCTCAGAAACAGCTGAAAGAACTAAGAGAAATTATTGACAAAGAAATAGAACCGTAATGGAAACTGTTATTTTAAAGATTAGCCTTTGTTCATCGTTGTTAATAGCGATTTATTATCTGTTTTTGCAGAAAGAAAAAATGTTCCGCTTCAATCGGTTCTACCTTTTGTTTGCGTTGATTTTTTCTTACGTGATCCCTTTTGTTAAAATCAATTTGCCAGCGATTTCAGAAAAGAAGAACCAATTAATTTTTGAAGAAATTACGACCCAGCAATTGATTCAGAAAACAGATCAAGCGTCGGATTTCAATTGGATGAATTTGATCTTAATGATTTATATTTTGGTTTCAATTATATTGATTATCAAATCTTTGGTGTCAATCAGAAAAATTTTAAAATTAAAAGGAACTGATATTAATTATCATAATCAAAACGTAAAATTAATTGAGAAAGATCTGCCGCCGTTCAGCTTTTGGAACAAGATCTATCTCAGCAAAAAACACTTTGAAGACCAAATTGATCATAGAATATTTCTTCACGAGAAAACACATTTGATTCAAAAACATTCTTTGGATTTGATTTTAGTTGAGATTCTTCAGGCAATTTCGTGGTTCAATCCTGCAATTTACTTTTATAAAAAAGCGATCAAAGACAACCACGAATTCCTGGCAGATGAGGTGATTGTTCGTAAAGAATTCAACATCAAAGATTACCAGAACCTGATTCTTGCTGAGGTTTTGAATGCCCAGAATCTTTCATTTGTAAACCAATTCAATTTTAATAACACCAAAAAACGATTTATTATGATGACCACCAAAAGATCAAAATTAGAAAAGTTCAAAAAGCTGTTTGCCGTTTCTGCCTTTGCAGGACTGAGTATTCTGTTTGTCCAAAAAGTTTATGCATCGGAAGTTACCGGACAGAAAGAAAATGAGAAGCCAGCCGTTGCAACTCTTGTTGATGAGAAAGATTACACTGAAAGTAACAGAAGAATGATGGAGATGTATAAGAATGAGCTTAAAAAAGAAAGAATACCAAGAGCCGAGATTGTTGCAGAAGTAGTTGTAATGGATACAATTCCTGCCAATAAAACATCGAAAACAAGAAAACTTAAAGAAAACGAATTACCAATTCCACCACCTCCACCGCCGGCAAGCAATAGTACAGCGGCTCAATTTCCCGAAGGGATCAACAGCCTTAGAATGAGTTTTTCTAATATTTTTGATTCTTCAAAATTTGTAGATGATACAAAGAATAAAGGGACTTTTAAAACTAACATCTACATCAGAATCGATGAGAACGGAAAGACAACAGATGTAAGGGCAGAAGGTCCGAATACAAATTTTAATACGGAGGCTGTAAGAGCGATGAAAGTGGCAACCGAGAATGTCACTTGGAAACCAGCAACAGAAGAAGGAAAGGCAGCAGCTACAGTTTTCCAACTTCCTATAACCATGAATTTTCACTAAAATCAAAAAATTTCACATTGCTAAAACGTTCCATTTTTTGGAACGTTTTTTCGTATTTTTGTGTTATGCAATTCAAACTTCAATCAGAATATCAACCCACTGGAGATCAGCCAAAAGCCATTGAGAAATTGGTGGAAGGCATCAATATTGGTGAAAAGTACCAAACCCTTCTCGGCGTTACAGGTTCCGGAAAAACGTTTACGGTGGCCAATGTTGTGAATCAGGTTCAGAAACCGACTTTGGTTTTGGCGCACAACAAGACTTTGGCGGCTCAGCTTTTCATGGAGTTCAAAGAGTTTTTTCCGGACAATGCGGTGGAATATTTTGTAAGTTACTACGACTATTATCAGCCGGAAGCTTTCATTGCTTCTACAAATACTTACATCGAGAAAGACCTGAGCATCAATGAAGAAGTGGAGAAACTCAGACTTTCTGCTTCCGCAAGTTTGCTTTCCGGAAGACGTGATGTGTTGATTGTTGCGTCGGTTTCCTGTATTTATGGTGTTGGGAATCCGAAAGAATTTGAAAAGTCATTGATTACGATTACCAAAAGTGAAAAGATTTCAAGAACAAGATTGCTTAATTCTTTGGTTAGTGCCTTATATTCCAGAGCTTTGAATGAATTCCAGAGAGGGACTTTCCGTGTAAAAGGCGACGTGATCGATGTTTATCCGGCTTATGCAGACACAGCGATCAGGCTTCAGTTTTTTGGCGATGAAATCGAGACGATCCAAAGTTTTGATCCAGTTTCTGGAAACGTGACTTCGAATTTTGATACGATCAATATTTATCCAGCCAATCTTTTTGTAACAACTCCGGAGACGATGCAAGGTGCTATTCGCCAGATTCAGGATGATATGGTAAAACAAGTCGATTTCTTCAGAGAAATTGAAAAACCTTTGGAAGCTAAGCGTTTGGAAGAAAGAACTGAACTGGATCTTGAAATGATACGCGAATTAGGCTATTGTTCAGGAATTGAAAATTATTCCCGCTATATGGATGGTCGTTTGCCAGGTTCAAGACCTTTCTGTTTGTTGGATTATTTCCCGAAAGATTTCCTGATGGTCATTGATGAAAGTCACGTGACGATTCCGCAGGTTCATGCGATGTACGGAGGCGACAGAAGCCGAAAAGAGGTTTTGGTAGAACATGGTTTCCGTTTACCTGCTGCGATGGACAACAGACCTTTGAAGTTCGATGAATTTGAGACGATGCAAAATCAAGTGATCTACGTTTCCGCAACGCCTGCGGATTACGAATTGGAAAAATCCGGCGGAACTTACATCGAGCAAATTATCCGTCCAACAGGACTCTTAGATCCAATTATCGAAGTTCGTCCGACGATGAATCAAATCGATGATCTGATCGAAGAGATCCATAAAAGAGAAGAAGCAGACGAACGTGTTTTGGTAACGACCTTAACTAAAAAAATGGCGGAAGAATTGACCAAATATTTTACTAAAGTTGGCATCCGAACAAGATACATCCACTCCGATGTGGAAACTTTGGAAAGGATCCAGATCATGCAGGATCTGCGTCTTGGTTTGTTCGATGTTTTGGTGGGAGTCAATCTTTTGAGAGAAGGATTGGATCTACCGGAAGTGTCGTTAGTTGCCATTCTTGATGCGGATAAAGAAGGAATGCTGCGTTCAAGAAGGTCAATGATACAAACCGTTGGTAGAGCGGCGAGAAACCTGAACGGACGTGCCATCATGTACGCCGACAAAATGACGAAATCTATGCAAGCTGCAATTGATGAGACACTTTATCGCCGAGAAAAACAAATGCAGTACAACACCGATCACGGCAAAGTTCCAATGGCTTTGAACAAAAAAATCAGTGAAAATCTGGTTGGAAGAAGCAAGGATTTCCCTGATGAAAAATACACGCAAAAAGTGCTGATGCAGGAAGTTGCAGAAACCAAAGCCAATTATGGAAGCGAAGATATTGAGAAAATTGTGGTAGCTAAACAAAAAGAAATGGAAACCGCAGCGAAGAATCTAGACTTCATAAAAGCCGCAAAACTAAGAGATGAAATTGCAGCTTTGAAAGCTTAATTTTTCTTGAGAAAGAACTTATAAAACTTCAAAATCCGTTTCACCTTACGCTTGAATACTTTTTTGTTAGCAAAATCAAGGATCTTTTTGAAACAATATTCGGAGGTTGTTCCAGAAAGTCTTGCATATTCTGCGCTGATGATCTTGATGACGTCTAGGTCGTTGGTCAATCTTTCGAAGTTTTCCAGCCTTTTGGATATTTTCATTTCGGAATGGAAATTCATTCGATTGAGATCCACGAGATAAAACGTATAGTTTTCATCACTTTTCTTGATCAGAAAATTACCTGAGGCATTATCAATGAACTCGATCCCGTTCTCATGTAACTGGAAAATCAACAAGGTGTACGCTTTGAATATTGCCTCTCTGTCTGGATAAGTTAGATTATGAAGTGCATCGCTTAGCGTAAAAACATCCTCAAGCTGCTCACTTACATAATAGCTTGAGGTGACGCCGATGAGGTCATGATTTTCTATGTAGGCAATTGGCTTTGGCGTGTGGAAACCTTTCTCCAAAAGCATCTGACCATACTCATATGATCTTCTGGATTTAGACTTTCGATAATATTTGTACACATGACGGTTGATCAGATTGTGTTGCTTAAATGACTTGAAATTGAATTTTAAATCATTGACCACAAAATACTTAACGGTATTTCTGTTTCCGTGACCGACAAGAACACCTTCATTTTTAAAATTCTTTAAAATGTTCAGGATGTCATTTTTGTATTGAGAATATTCCTCAGATAAAACAAAGTTCATGGTTAGTATTTGGTTATAGTTTTAAAATTCAAATCTATACAAGTGTGGTTTTGATCAATTCCATCATCTGATCCAGATTCGTTTCATTGGTATTGATAGAGAAACTTTTGTCGTTGTAAGGCTTGTAAGCCGTCTCATCCGTCACAGAGAAAAGGCCAACTGTTGGCGTGTTCACTGCGCTGGAAAGGTGCATCACACCGTTGTCTGCGGCTATGAAAACTGCCGTATTGACAAGAAAGCCGCCCATTTCCCGGATGTCTGTACTGTAAAAATTTGGGATTTTAAAATTCAGCTTAGAAATGTTTTCAACTGGTAAAAGTTCTATGATGTTGTATTCTGGAAATGTAGCTTTTAGCTTGTCATAAAATGCGCGCCACCATTCTTCGGAGTAGCATTTGGCGCCCGTTGCATTTGTAAATAGACAAATTGTTTTTTTGTCGTTTTGGATGATCTTGTCCAAGTATGCTTTCCCAGTTTTGATCTCTTCCGAATCTAATTGTAACTTTAAAGTAGGCAATTTGCTCGTGTTCTCCGCAAAACCGATTTCCTTAAGATAACTTCTGAGATTGTAGATGTTCTTCTTTGCATCGTGGTTGTAATCGGAATATTTTGATGCAAGTGTTTCATCGGATTCACCGAAAAATTTGAATCTAGAATTGGTGAAAAGTATGGATAATCTGCCAGATGATGAACCATGATTTGCATTGATGGCAAGGTCGTATCTTCTAAACTTCAATTGGAACCAGCCTTTGATGTATTTTCCCAAACTGCTGAATGGTTTCTTGGGAAGTTGGATGATCCGGTCGATATTTTCGTAATTCTTATAAATGATCGGTGTCACGCCACCTTTCACGAAAAGGTCGATCTTGCTATCAGGAAAAGTGTTTGCAACTTCTTGGACTAGCGGTGTCAAAAGCAAGAGATTTCCCAGTCTGTGGTTAGGTCTGGAGATCAGGATTCGGTTTATTTTAACATCTTTATCTGCTTTGAGACCAGCTTTTGATTTACCAATGTTTTTGGTAAGACCCTGCATGATCTTTTTTCGGAAAACGTTTATCTTTTTTTTTGTAGTCATACGAAGGATTTAGCTGATCCGCTTGTAAAGTAAAATTAACCAAGCCGAAAAGACCAACAAAAATAATGAAAATAGAAAGAACCCGTGAAATAAAAACGCGTGTATATTTCACTAAAAATCTTTGAAATAAATTATTAATGCCTGCGCTAAAACTTGTAAGTCGTATTCTTAGGTTTTTGAGTATTGACTTTCCCACGGATTGGAATCAGAAGGTCCATCAAACCATTGATTTTAATTTCATAGATGGTCGCTAATTGCATTCCCAGTTTACCTTTGGGCATTCCCTGGCTTTGAAACCATTCCAAATAATTGATGGGAAGATCTGCGAGGATCGTGTCTTTGTGCTTACCAAAAGGCATTCGTACTTGGCAAATTTCTACAAGAATTTCTGGATTAAGGCCTTCCATTTTAAATTATTAAATCAATTTTGTTATCAATATCATCTTTGTCATTGGGCAATTGTAGAGAAGGTATAGCTTCCTCTTCAGAAAATTCGTCTCTGTAAACCTGGATTAGAAGAACTGTAATCGACATTAGTATTGGACCGAAGATCAATCCCATAAATCCAAAAATGTTCATACCCAAAATAATCCCGAAAACAGTGACCAATGGATGGATATCTTCTAATTTTTTGAGCAATGTAAATCGTAGTAAATTATCCGTCAGTCCTACCACCACAAGTCCGTAGATCAAAACGCCAACACCAGGACCAGTTTGTCCTTCAGCGATCATAAAGATCCCGACTGGAACATAGATGATTGCAGCACCTACAACAGGTAGCATAGAGGCAACTGCTGTCAACGCGAACAGAAGGATCGCACTTGGCGCACCAAAGATCCAATAGCCGATAAGCGCTACAACACCTTGTCCGATTGCAACAACCGGAATCCCAATGGCATTGGCCAAGACCAATTTGTTGAATTTGTCGCCCAGCATTTGAGTATTCGTTCTCTTAAAAGGCATTGCTTTGGCCACGATTTTTTCGAATAATCGTGCCTTTACAAACATAAAGTAGAGAATGAAATACATCGAAACAATGACAGTAAACGTGTTCACAGTCGTACTCAAAGCCTTTGTAGAAAGTGTTCCTGCAAAATTGGTGACTTTTGTGATGTTCTCTTTGCTAAGAATGTCAAAACCGACTTTGGAATAGATGAACTGATGGATCTTCTCAAGAAATATATTGAATTTCTCCATATATGCCTGAGCATTTCCAGCTTTCGCAACCAACATGTCAATGATGAAATAGACAGGAAGAATAAGAATGATCAGTGAAGCAAGCATCAAAACAGTTGCTGCAAGCCATGGTTTCCAGTTTTTCTCTTCGACCAGATAAAAGTTATACTTTCTGCAGACGATATAGAGCGTAACTGCTCCCAATAACGAAGGTATGAATAATGCCAGATTCCAGCAGATCAATAATACCAAAACAGAAATGAGAAGAATTAAAGCAATTTGCTTTATAACGATGGAATCAATTGGTTTACCGAAATCTGACATAATTTTTTTAAGTTTTATTTTTGTTCTATTTGTCTAGGCAATGCAACGTAAGCGCAATACGCAGAGTACATTGTAGAATAATAAAACATATAAGTAACTATTATGCCAATACAGCAAGCGATTAATCCCAGACAAGAACACAAGTAAGCTAATAGGTTGATCAATAGGATCTCACCATAATTATCTTTCGCAATATCAAATGATCTTTTTAGTGCCTCGATTGCAGTAACATTCTGAAACAAAAGGAACGGAAATCCCAAAAAGAAGAAAGGCATTACAAAAACCGCTGGCACGTAGCAAAGGTTAGTACAAATGACTACAGCGATCGAGAATATCAATCCATACAAAACGATATTAATGAAATTCTGCTTGTAGCCGATGAACAGGTCGGAGATCTCAATCTGTTGATTCAGGTTTTTTTTGTGGGCTACATAAATAGTTCCAACAGCAAGAGGTGCCAAAACCAAAATGTTGACAAGCGAGAAACTACCCATGAAACTTAGAAAAGGTGTCCCGCGGTAAAGGTCTTCGTACGCCTCAGTATTATAACCGCCCATAGAGTCTCGATTTTGACTCATTTCCATGATGATCCCAGACAATCCTGTAACAGATAGTAAGATGAAAACAATAATAAAAACAATAACGCCTGCAATGATCGGGTAGAGTAGAATGCCTTTGTAAAGTTCAAAAGCGTGAGTCAAGATGCTTCCAGAATTCTTATCAGGCACATTTCCACCGGTTTCTAGATCTTTAAAATTTTCCATGTAGTTTAAGTTTGAAGTTTATTACCAAATCTACACAAAAAATATTTGAATTGAATTAATTCAAAAACAATTATTCCTCAAAATCAGCAATTAAATGTTTATAAAGCACATAGATCATCGCATTCCAAAACGGAAACGTGATGAAGATCCCAAAGAAAAACATGATGAATCCACAATAAGAAAACAGAATAGAAACAATCATAGCAATGAAGATCAGAATAAAATTCTTCTGAAAAGTCTGAACACTGATCTTAAAAGATTGAAAATAATTAAACCCTTTGAAGAACATCAATGCAGGAACAAACAACATCATCGGAATCCAAATGAAAGTGAAAATGGAAAGGAAATTGTTGATCATGCTCCACGCCAGAGAATAGATCACAAACAAAAAGAAGTAATGTCCTTGGAAACCAGCAAAAAGATCACCCGTTTCCGGCTTCTCTCCCAGGTCAAGCTTTCTGTAGATCTTCAAAAAACCAATGTTCAAAGGGAAAATGACCGCCTTGATCACAATCATCACTTGCAAAAACAAGACTGCGTTATCGGTTTGCATCAGCGCAGTGTATTTTGTTAAAAAAGCCTGACTATCAGTATAAAACAAATTCTGAAACTTCTGGATCTCTTCAAAAAGCCCGTAATATCGGAACGCAAAAGAACCCGCAAACATCGTCACAGAAAAATAGATCACACAAAACAAAAACTGAAACGGCAACGTTCTCATCCAGTATTCATAGGCTTCTGTCAGTATTTTTCCGATCTCAGGTTTTGGCGTCGTCATTCTCAAAATTTTTGCAAAAGTAACTATTAATTGATGACAAGCGAAATTGATATTTTATTTTGGGCAACTTATCCGCCTTCCATTCCCGCTTTTTTGCCTAGCTTTTCCCTCTGCAAAAAAGAGCTCCATTCAAGTCGGGTTGCGGAGGTACGGCGTTGATATAAGCTTAGTCAATTTTTGAAGACTTTTCTCTATTTTTGTTCTATGTTTCAGAATCCGCAGTTTCAAAGAATGGACGAATTGTCAGAAAGAAAAGAACCCTTTTTTTTCTTGATCAATTTTTTGATGGATGAAGTCAGGATTTTCACTCAAAATGAAATTCAAAACAACAGTTTATTAATTGATTTTCAGAATGTTACAAACACGATTGATGAGTACGCGCCAATTCCAAACTTCGATTGGAAATCTTTCCCCGAAACATTAGAAGATTATCAAAAAGGATTTGAAATCGTCCAAGAAAATTTGAAGAAAGGAAATTCTTATCTCACAAATTACACGAGAAAAACCGAAATTGAAACCAATTTGACTTTAGAAGATATTTTCAAATTCTCAAAAGCTAAATATAAAATTCTGGTTCCTGACGAATTTGTCTGCTTCTCACCAGAAACCTTTATCGAAATCGTTGATAATAAGATTTTCACACATCCAATGAAAGGAACAATCGATGCGGAAATAGAAGATGCTGAAAATATTCTCAAGAACGACCCGAAGGAAAAAGCAGAACATTACACTGTTGTCGATTTGTTGAGAAACGATTTGAGTATGGTTGCAAACAATGTTCGCGTCAAGGATTTCCAAAGAATTGATTACCTAAAAACAAAACAAAAAAATCTCCTCGCCATGAGTTCCGAAATCGAAGGCGAAATAAAACCGGAATTCCAAAACAAAATCGGTTCGATTCTCCAAAAACTCTTGCCAGCTGGTTCCATTCTCGGCGCTCCGAAACCTAAAACTTTGGAAATCATTTTAAAAGCTGAGAAATATGATCGAGGTTTTTACACCGGAATTGCAGGCTATTTTGACGGAAAAAACTTGGATTCTTGTGTGATGATAAGATTTATTGAAAAGGAAAACGGAAAACTCTTTTTCAAAAGTGGAGGCGGAATTACGCACCAAAGTGACTTAATCAGCGAATACGAAGAAATGAAAAACAAAATCTATGTCCCGATTTATTGAAAGCATCAAAGTGGAAGACCAAAAAATCTTCCTGACAGAACTTCATCAAAAAAGAATGAATGAGACATTTTCTCATTTTGGAAAAACGTGTGAGATTGATATTCAAAGTTTATTCTTAAACCTGGAACACGACGAAGACGGTCTTTACAAATTCCGAATCGAATATGATTTGGAAAACAATCTCAAGACCCAGATTGTTCCGTACGCAATCTCAGAACACGATGATTTCGAATTGATCATCGATAATGAAATTGATTACAGTTTCAAATCAGCCGACAGAACGCAATTCCAAAAGTTAAAAAATGACAGCGGCGCTGAAGAAATTATCATCGTCAAAGACAATCAAATCACAGACACTTCCTATTCCAATCTCCTTTTCCTGAAAGACAAAAGTTGGTTCACTCCGAAAACTTATCTTCTAAACGGCGTGATGCGACAAAGTTTATTAGCTTCAAAAAAAATCAAAGAAACCGAAATCACATTAAATAACATAAAAGAATTTTCTCATTTCCAACTGATTAACGCGCTGAACGATTTCGACGAAATGTTCATTTATCCGATTGAGAAAATCATCAATCTGCCGAAAGAGGAATCGGATTTGGAATTTTGATTAAAACTTTAAAAGGTCTTCGACTCCGCTCAGACTGACATCGGGTAAATAAAACGGATAGTTTAAGGATTGTCACGCTGAGCGGAGTCGAAGCGCTTCAATATATTACTTCAACTCCACAAAATACTGCTTCAAAATATCCGCATTATTACATTCCGAAGTCATCACTTCCAAAATCTTTGGTTTCGGATTGGACTTGAAAAAGTTTGGTAAAACTCTGTCCAATGTAATTTCGTCCTCCACTTTCGTATAATCAAAACCGAAATTCTTCGCCAATAATTCTGCATTTCTGTGATGTGTGGTGGCGATAAACTCGTCCAAAGCATTGGTTCCACTTGGTCCCGGAATGATCTTGAAAATATTACCTTCGCCGTTATTGAAAATCACAATTCTCGTGTAAGGTGGAATATACTGGTTCCAAAGTCCGTTGATGTCATAGAAAAATGACAAATCTCCGGTTATCAAAATCGTCGGTTCGTCTTCCATCATCGCAAATCCCATTGCGGTAGATGTACAGCCGTCGATGCCGCTGGTTCCTCGGTTGCAATATACATCGTGCTTCTGATAATCAAACAATTGCGCATACCGAATCGCCGAAGAATTGGAGAAATGAATCTTATAATTCTCAGGAATATGATTGGATAATTGATTGAAAAGATAGAAATCCGAGAACGGCGCTTCGTTCAAATATTCATCGTGTTTCGCATCTTTTTTGTCCTTCAGAACATCCCAGAGATTGAAGAACGGTCTTGGTTCTAGATTGATGGATTTCAATAATTTGGAAAAGAAAATCTCAGCTTTGGTTTCAATTTTCTGGGTTAATGCGAAGTAAGTGTCTGGCTGCCAATATTCATCGATGTGCCAGTGTTGTGCTGGTTTGGCTTTTCTAAGGAATTGTTTTACTCTTTTTGAAACTACATTTTGTCCGATGGTGATTAACAAATCCGGCGCATAAGTTCTGTAATCTTCCTCAGTAAAATCTGTAATGTAACGGTCGATATGTGCGAAAAATTTCTCGTGTTGAAGGTTTGAATTCATTTCTGTCAAAACTACAACGGTGTGATTTTTAACCAATTGGGAAAGTTGTGCTTGTAATTCCGGATTTGGTGCTAATGTGCCAGCAAGAATCAAAATGCGTTTGGAAGTATGCCAATCTGCAATTAGATTTGACGGAATTTCATAAGTCCTTTTCTGAATTGTTTTTTCGACGATTGGCAAAACCGGTAATTCATCCACCAAATTATAAAGAGGCTCATTCAAAGGAATATTGATGTGAACCGGACCGCTTTTTTCGATGCAAAGTTCAACCGCTTTTTTGATGGTTTCGAAGTTGTGGTCATCTGCGCCGTCTTTCTCATCTTCCAACAATTCGAAATCGCCGTAAGAATGCTGCTGGAAAAGGTTTTTCTGGCGAATCGTTTGTCCGTCAAACAAATCCACAAAATCCGAAGGTCTGTCAGCCGTCAAAATCAAAAGCGGAATATTCTGATAAAAAGCTTCTACAACTGCAGGATAGTAATTGGTTGCAGCAGAACCGCTCGTACAAGTTAGTGCGACAGGTTTTTTTATCGATTTTGAAATTCCCAATCCAACAAAAGCTGCCGCTCTCTCGTCCACAATACTGTAACATTGGAACGCATCAATCTCGGAAAAATGAATCGATAAAGGCGCATTTCTGGAACCTGGAGAAATGATGATCTTGTCGATGCCGTACTGTTCAAGAATATGGGCTAGAATCTGGATGCTGCGTTTTGCGGAATATTGCTTCATTGTAGAAATTTACTGAGAAATAAATCAGTTTGCAAATTTAATCAAAACCATTTAAAGCCGAACAGAACTTTCTTGCAAATCTGGCTGATTAGGTAAATCTTTTATCTGCTGAATCTTCGATAAATTTCTTTAAAACAATCGCAATTGTTGCGTCCGACTTCCAGTAAAATGTTCAGTTGTGAGAAAAGCTCTTTCTTTATTATTGAAAAATTTCTTCTTCCCGATTTCAAAAGTTTTATGAATCATTTCCGCAATGTTTCCCTCACCTTTATAACGCTGGAAGTATCTTTTCTCGCCAAGATTTCCGCCACGCATCGAGCGAATCAGATTCAATACTTTGTCTTTTCTGTCGGGGAAATGTGTTTCCAGCCATTGAATGAAAACTGGTTCAACGGTGTCATTCAGTCTGACCAAAGTGTAACCGCAACTTCTGGCGCCAGCTTCGGAAACGGCTTTCATTATGCCAAGACTTTCGTCACTCGTTAAACCTGGAATTACCGGCGCAATCATTACATTCACGGGAATATTTTTCGATGATAAAACTTCTATGGCTTTCAGTTTGTTTTTTGCGGTTGAAGTCCGCGGTTCCATCACGCGCCGAAGTTCTTCGTTGATTGTTGGAATGCTAAGCGAAACGGAAATTAGATTTGTCTCCGCCATTTTTTCGAGAATGTCAATATCTCTCAAAACCAAAGCGTTTTTGGTAATGATGGAAACCGGATGTCTGTAATCCAAACAAACCTGAAGTAACTTTCTTGTAATTTCAAATTCCCGTTCAATCGGCTGATAGCAATCTGTATTTCCGGAAAGCATAATTGGTTTTGGAACGTAAGATTTTTTCTGAAAGGTTTTCTCCAAAAGTTCCGGCGCATTTTTCTTGACCATCAGTTTTCTTTCGAAATCTACGCCTGCGCTGTAGCCCCAAAATTCGTGCGTCGGTCTGGCGAAACAGTAGGAACAGCCGTGCTCGCAGCCTTGGTAAGGATTCATCGAATAGTCCATCATCAGGTCGGGACTTTTAATCACATTGATGATGCTTTTAGGGAAAACTTCTGTGACCTGTGTTTTGATTTTATCCAATTCATAATCTTCCGGTTCGTGAGTGAATCGGTCAAATTTGTTGACGATATTTCGTTGAGCGCCTTGCCCTTTTGGGATGAAATCTGACATTTTTGATGTAAAAATTAACGCAAAGGCGCAAATTAAATTGTACTTTAACTTTTATAAAGTCGCAAACATTTGCGACTTGTAGATGCTTGGAGAAAAGGACTTTCCGCCTTTGCGTAAAAACTGATTGGAAATATTATTTTCAAAATTATCACTAGAAAAATAAAATCTCTCTTAAAATTCCGTAAAGTTTTCCACAAAAAAATCCGGCTCGTGAGAACCGGAAATTTGTATAATTAAATAGTGTGTGTCATAAAAAAGCGTCCAACTCTACGCCGTCATCCGCTGCTGCATAAGGACTTCTTTTCGAATTCCCGAATAAGTGATGATGGTCAGAATAATCGCTGTTGTAAACTCTGTTTCTTAAATATTTTCTCGCCACCAAAACGCCCAGAACAGCTGCTGTCCCGAAGATTCCGGCAAAGATGATTTCTACGTTTCTCTTCATATGATTAAAGATTAATATTTTTTCCTCAGCAAAAGATGTTCCTTTTTGGATTGCAAACCTCGATCTTATCAAAAATTTAAGATTCCGAATGCCAGTTTTTACAGTTCAGTCGGTTTTTTTAACAATTCGGTCATATATAATTGCTTAACTTTTGTTTCTGTCCTAATTTTGGACCAAGAAATTAAAAATATGAATAAGAGATCATTACTAACACTCTCGTGGATCACACTTGGCTCATCCATTTTTTTCTTTACGTTTTTCTCAAATGAAAAGACTTTGGAAAACTTTGGCTACAACTTGCTGATTTCTGCAATGTATGCATTCGGCTTAGGCTTGAGTAATGGTTTTGTGAATGATTTTCTTAATAAAAAACTTTCCTGGACAGAACAGACCAGGCTTAGAACCCTTATTGGAATCATAGCAACATTGATTGTCAACTTTATTATGGTTTATCTGTGTACTTATTTGAATTATGTGGTCATCCAAAAAGTGGCTACTGCAGAAGATATTTTTTCCAAAAAATACACTTTTAGTATTTGGTTTATGATCAATTTTGCGTTGATGATTTCGGCCTTCCTTCACGCGAAAGGTTTTATGGAAGAGCTGAAAAAAACTTCGAAGAAAGAAGTTGTCGAACAGAAACTCATCGCCAAATCTGCCAACGCCCAGTTCGAATCTTTGAAGAACCAATTGGACCCGCATTTTCTCTTCAATTCTCTGAACGTCTTAACTGCCTTGATTGATGAAAATCCGCAACAGGCGCAGAAGTTCACAACATCGATGTCGAAAATCTACCGATACGTTCTGGAGCAAAAAGATAAGGAAATGGTAAAAGTGGAAGATGAGATAGAATTTGCTAAAATTTATTGTAACCTTCTGAAAACCAGATTTGAAGATAGCGTAAATTTCACATTTGATGTTAATCCTGACGATTTGCAAAAACAGGTAGTTCCGCTTTCATTACAATTATTACTGGAGAATTGCATTAAACATAATTTCGCCACTTCATCAAAACCATTGAATGTGAGAATCTTCACAGAAGGAAAATTTCTCTGCATCGAAAATAATCTTCAAGTCAGAGAACAACTCACAGAAAGCGCGGGAATTGGATTGGCAAACATTGTTCAGCGATATGCACTTCTTACAAAAGACAATGTTTATATAGAAAAATCTGAACAGACCTTCAAAGTAAAAATACCAATATTAATAGAAAAAAACGCTCAAACAATGACAACTTACACATCACAAACCACAGAAAATGTCGCTTATGAAAGAGCGGTAAAAAGAGTAAAAGAACTGAAAGGTTTCTACGGAAATCTGATATCATATTGTATTATCATTCCATTTTTGGCAATTATCAACCTGCTCAATTCTCCAACAGAATTGTGGTTCTACTGGCCAATGTTAGGGTGGGGAATTGGATTAGCAGCGCATGGAATGAATGTCTTCGCCATCGGTAAAAACTGGGAAGAAAAGAAGATTCAGGAAATAATGAACAATCAGAAATAATCTTAAAAACTAAATAAAATGGAAATTATCAATAAAGAAAACCCACCTTACGAATTGGCCGTTGACAGAGTAAAAAAAATCAAAAAGTTCTATAGCGGAATTCTTGTTTTTGCAATTGTATTCGGAATCGTTTATGGGATTAAATTCTTCAGACACGGCTTTCCACAAAACCTTGGCGAGATGCAGGTTTCCTGGATTTTTATCATCTGGGGATTGATCCTTGCAATCAAAGGAATTAAGCTGTTTTTCTTCAACTCCGATTGGGAAAATGATATAATCAACAAAGAACTCAAAAAACAAAACCATGGAAATTATTAAAGATAAAAACGATATCAAATATCTTGAGGCTAAGAAAAGAGTGAAACAACTCAAAGGATTTTATTCTCATTTAACGATTTATATTCTTGTAAATCTGTTGATTGTGTTCATCAATATCCAAGATTTGAAACCAGGTGAAAGCTACTTCAAACTAGAAAATTTCATCACGTTATTTTTCTGGGGAATTGGTTTGCTCGCACACGCAATGGGTGTTTTTGTTCCTCAATTTGTTCTTGGAAAAAACTGGGAAGAGAGAAAAATTAGGGAATTAATGAACAAAGAAAAATAATAATTTACCTAATTTCGAATCAAATCAAATAAACTATAAAAATGATAAGAACGATAATCATCGAAGACGAAAAACCGGCAGTCAGAAGACTGGAGAAATTATTGGGTTTGTTTTCTGATTTAGAAGTAGTTGCAAGCCTTAATTCTGTGGAGGAGTCAGTCGAATGGTTTCAGGAAAATGAACATCCACAATTGATTTTTTCAGACATCGTTCTTGGCGACGGATTATCGTTTGATATTTTTGATAAAGTCTCTACAAAAGCTTTTATCATTTACACAACGGCGTTTGACCAATATACTTTGAAGGCCTTCAAACTCAACAGCATCGATTATCTTCTGAAACCTATCGAGGAAGAAGATTTGGCAAAAGCAATTGAGAAGTTCAAATCGTTCTTACCAGAACAAGGCGCTGTTAATTCACAGGAAATCAGACAAATCGTTAAAAAAGAACAGGCGACTCTTTCCAGGATTTTGGTCAAAATTGGTTATAATCTGAAAGTGGTTTCCATCAATGAAGTGAGTTGTTTCTACAGCGAGAACAAAATCGTCTATCTTCAAACCAAAGAACGTAATTTTCCGACAGATTTCACATTGGACGAACTTGAAAATGTTTTGGAATCAACAAAATTTTTCCGAGTAAACAGACAGTTTATCATCAGTTCAGATTATATCAAAAATATTCACACATCGCCGAATTACAAAGTAGATTTGGAGTTTCAGCCGGAAGAAGAAATAACGGTAAGTAGAGACAGAGTTAAGGATTTTAAAGATTGGCTCGCGGGTGGCTAAACTTATTAAGATCAAAAAACCTCCAGGATTTCTGGAGGCTTTCTATTGAAATATAGATTCGATACTTTTTTATCAGGAATCTTTGCTATTATGCTTTTCTGCGCTCTGGTCTTGGTCCGTCTTTTCTAAAACCATCTTTCTGATGTTCTTTACGATTTGCCTGAAACTTGACGTATTGGTCTTTAGATAATATTTTCTGGATGCGTCCGTCAAAATCTTTTCTGTCTTTTTCAGACTTCGCCTTCATTTTAGCATCGTTAGGTCTTTGGCCTTTTCCGCCCTGAGGTGCGTTTTTTGCAAAGTTGGCTTCCCGGTCTTTGTAAAGTGCCTGAATCTTCTGTTTCTGTGCAGGTGAAAGATTGTAATTATCAAACTCTTTCATTTGCTGTTCAGTGATTGGTCTTTGAGCTCTGTCTTGTCTTTCCTGTGCGTTTATCGTTAATGCTAAAAATAAACCTGCGACTGCTAATAACTTTTTCATAATAAATAATTTTACGTTTTAAAAAATGTCTTTGTTGTATAATGATACACAACTAGCATTCCTTAATCTTCCAAATTTCCAACTTGTAGGTTAACTTGGATTTTCTGTCGGTCAACACAGATTTGTACAAACAAAACAGGCTTTACGCATGTCCGTAAAGCCTGTTTTTATATTTAATTCTAAGGATGTCTATGCAATCACGCCACTTCCAATCAATTCATCACCGATATACCAAGCCGCAAATTGCCCTTCAGCAATCGCAGACTGTGGATTTTCAAATTCCATATAGAATCCATTTTCGAATTGATGAATCGTTGCTTTCTCCAGAGTTTGTCGGTAACGGATTCTGGCCATCACTTCCATAGATTCTCCATTTTTCAATTTCAAATCCTCGCGAACCCAATGCAGTTCGGCATTTTCAATCTTCAAAGCTTTACGGAAAAGTCCGGGGAAATTTTTGCCTTCGCCAACGAAAATGATGTTGTTTTCCATTTCTCGCTGGATAATGAAACAAGATTCCTTGTGTCCGCCAATTCCCAAGCCTTTACTCTGACCAATCGTGAAAAACTGTGCACCTTGATGCTTGCCAATCACCTTTCCGTCCTCTTTTTTATAATTGATTTTCGCTGACAGATATTCAAGCTCTTCTAATTTTGAATTAAAGGTTGGCACTTCTTTATGAAATTCAGCAAAATCATTGAAGATTTCCACTATTTCACCCTCTTTCGGAACAAGCTGTTGTTGAAGAAAAGTCGGTAAACTCACTTTCCCAATGAAGCAAAGTCCCTGAGAATCTTTCTTATCTGCCGTTACCAAACCGATTTCTTTAGCGATTTCACGAACTTCAGGTTTCGTCAGTTCTCCGATGGGGAACAATGCTTTTGACAATTGGTCCTGGCTCAATTGACAAAGGAAATAACTTTGGTCTTTGTTATTATCTTTCCCTGCCAAAAGATGAAAAATTTCTTTACCGTTTTCATCAATTGTTGACTCAACTCGTGCATAATGTCCGGTCGCAACTTTCTCAGCACCAAGCGATAAAGCCGTTTTCATAAACACATCGAATTTCACTTCGCGGTTGCAAAGCACATCGGGATTTGGCGTTCGTCCTTTTTGATATTCGTCAAACATATAATCCACGATCCGCTCCTTGTAGAGCTCGCTCATATCGATGACCTGATAAGGAATTCCTAATTTTTGTGCGACGAGAAGCGCATCATTACTGTCTTCGATCCACGGGCATTCATCTTCCAATGTCACCGATGCATCGTTCCAGTTACGCATAAAAAGTGCGATAACTTCGTGACCTTGCTGTTGCAAAAGATAAGCTGTCACGCTAGAATCTACGCCTCCGGAGAGGCCAACTACTATTTTCATTTGATTTCAATTTTACGAAACTCTTGACGGGAGTTCTTAGTTTGAGGATGCAAAAATACAACTAAAACTTTGGCAAAAAAACCATAATTTTAAGGATTGATAAAAACGATTGTGTCTAAGGTAATTATTTGGACAGCTTTATCCGCCTTCCACTCCCAATCTTTTTTGCCAATACTTTACCACAGCAAAAAAAGGATTTCCGTTCAAGTCGGGCTGCGAGATTCAAACCTTGATTAAAATGTCAACATAAAAATCACATTAATTATGAAAAAATTATTCAGTCTTTCCTTAATTCTAATTAGCGTTCTAAGCTTTTCGCAAATTGCAATGAGTTCCGGAACTCAAACCAACCGTTGGACTTTCGGAGGCGGATTGGGTGTTGGGTTTGGAAGCAACAGCTATTTCAATCTGCAGGTTGCACCAAGAGTGGGTTACAAAATCACAGACCAATTGGAAGGCGGTGTGGTAGGAAATGTTTCCTGGCAAACTTCAGATTATTATAAATCGACAATGTTTGGCGTTGGTCCGTTTATGAATTATTATTTTGCGCGTTCTTTCTTTGTTGGTGCTAATCTTCAGCAATATTTCATCAATTCCCAGGAAAAATTCACAGGTTATAAATTCAATACAGACGAGACCGCACTTTATCTCGGCGGCGGCTATATACAGCCGTTGGGAAATAATGCATTTGCACAATTTGGATTGATGTATAATGTACTTTGGAAAGAAAGAAGCAGTATTTTCAGTACAGGATTTATCCCAAGTGTGGGATTTGTAGTAGGTTTATAAAAAACAAAGTCCTCCTATTTATCATCATTCGTGTTTGGATAGATTTTTTAGAGGACCTTATTAGGTAGTACAAAGGTAGAATGAATTTTCGGTACAAAAATTAACGTATGTTAATTTCCATTAAGTATTCTTTTTTTTATTCTGCTGAGAGATACTGGTGTGATTCCCAGCAGTGAAGCAATATATTTTGAAGGCACTTTCTGTAGAACTTTTGCATTGGCTTCCAAGTGTTTCTGATATCTTTCTTCTGGATTCAGCAGGACAAAATCCTCGATGTTTTGTAGTAGAATTCCAATCATTTGCAAGAACATATTGGCGCGCAGATTATTGATGGTCAAACTTTTCTGTGAACCAAGGTGAATGGCGTCATAAGTCAGTTCAAAAAGTTCGGTTTCACCAATGGATTGATAAGAGTATCTCGATGGCTGGTTGTAAATGATCCCATCATAATTTCCGAAAAAACTCTTCTTGTTATGAAAAAGGATGGTCTTTTCCGTCCCGTTGGCTTCCAAATGATATACCCGAACAATACCGCTTTTTATGAAGTAAACCTTCCGGTTATTCTCACCCGGCCTGATGTAGATTTCCCCAGATTTGAATGTCCGTAACGTCGTGTAAGGCGAAAGGATCTCAATGTCCTCTCGCGTAATTCCTGGAATGTTTTGTAGTAAAAACTCTTTTGCAGATTCTTCCATAATATGTAAAAAGGCCACCCTAAGTGGTGGCCTTTATAATTTGAATATGATTATTTTACTATCTGTTCTTCTTTTACAGTTTCTCCTTCCAAACCATCTTTGGCTTCATTCACTTTCAGAACAACAGTTTCGCCTTCGCCAAATTGTTTGTTGACTAGCATTTCGGCTAAGAGATCTTCTATGTATTTCTGGATTGCGCGTTTCAGAGGTCTTGCTCCAAAATCTTTGTCCCATCCTTTTTCTGAGATGAAATCTTTCGCTTCTTCCGTCAACTCGATTCTGTATCCTAATTTTTCCAATCTGCCATATAATTTCGACAATTCCAAATCAATAATCCTTTTGATATCTTTCTGCTCAAGAGAGTTGAAGATAATAATGTCATCAATTCTATTCAAGAATTCCGGTGCGAATGCTTTCTTCAAAGCGTTTTCAATTGTAGATCTTGCTCTTGCATCGGTATTCGTTTTCTTTGCATTGGTTCCGAATCCTACACCGTCACCGAAATCTTTCAGGTCTCTGGTTCCGATATTCGAAGTCAGAATGATGATCGTATTTCTGAAATCAATTTTTCTTCCGAGTGAATCTGTTACGAAACCTTCGTCCAAAATCTGTAACAAAATGTTGAAAACATCTGGATGTGCTTTTTCTATCTCATCTAGAAGAACGACTGCGTAAGGTTTTCTTCTTACCGCTTCTGTCAATTGTCCGCCTTCTTCGTAGCCAACATATCCTGGAGGCGCTCCAACCAATCTGGAAACCGCGAATTTCTCCATATACTCACTCATATCGATTCTGATCAAAGCTTCGTCTGAGTCGAATAATTCACGAGCCATTACTTTGGCCAATTCGGTTTTACCAACACCAGTTGTTCCAAGGAAAATGAATGTTCCAATCGGTCTGTTCGGGTCTTTCAATCCAGCTCTGTTTCTTTGGATGGCTTTCACCACTTTTTTCACAGCATCTTCTTGACCGATTACTTTTCCGTTTAGTTTATCATCCATCTGAGCCAGTTTATCTAGCTCATTTTTACCAACTTTGGTTACTGGAACGCCACTCATCATAGAAACCACTTCCGCAACACTTTCTTCGGTCACTTCTTCTTTTTTCTCTTTGACGTCTTTGTCCCATTGTTCCTGGGCAAGATTCAATTCGATTTGAAGTCTTTCTTCCTCGTCTTTTAGCTTTCTTGCTTCAAGATAATCTTGTGCTTTTACGGCTTGTTGTTTCAATTCTTTCACCTCTTCGATGCGTGTTTCGTGCTCGATGATCTCGGAAGGAACTTTCATATTTTTGATATAGACTCTTGATCCAGCTTCGTCCATAGCGTCAATCGCTTTGTCCGGAAGGAATCTGTCTGTGATATATCTCGCTGTCAAATTCACACAAGCATTGATTGCTTCATCTGTGTAATGAACGTTGTGGTGGTCTTCGTATTTATCTTTGATCTGATGAAGGATCTGAATCGTTTCATCAACCGTAGTTGGCTCCACCATTACTTTTTGGAAACGACGTTCCAAGGCTCCATCTTTCTCGATATATTGTCTGTACTCGTCAAGCGTTGTAGCACCAATACATTGGATCTCACCTCTTGCCAAAGCTGGTTTGAACATGTTGGAAGCGTCCAAACTTCCAGTTGAACTTCCAGCGCCAACAATCGTATGCAACTCATCAATGAAAAGAATGACATCTCTGTTTTTCTCAAGTTCCGTCATGATCGCTTTCATTCTTTCTTCGAATTGTCCACGATATTTGGTTCCGGCAACTAAACTTGCAAGGTCAAGCGTAATGACTCTTTTACCGTAAAGAACTCGAGAAACTTTTTTCTGCTGAATTCTCAAAGCCAAACCTTCTGCAATCGCGGATTTACCAACACCTGGCTCACCGATCAAAAGCGGATTGTTTTTCTTTCTTCTTGATAAAATTTGAGATACCCTTTCGATCTCTTTTTCACGACCGATAACAGGATCCAATTTTCCATCTCTTGCAAGAGAAGTCAAATCACGACCAAAGTTATCCAGAGTTGGGGTCTTACTCTTTTGAGCGCCAAGATTTCCCGATGGCTTTTTCATTTGGCTGTACGGTTCTTCTTTCTCCTCGTCATCATCGTAAGCGCTGTTTTGTGGCAACTGGTCGGTGTTTTTCAACATCGTTCTGTATGCTTTTTGAACAGCGTCATAATCGATATCATAAGCTTGAAGAATATTGGCCGTTGGATCTTCTTGTTTATAAAGAATACCTAACAATAGGTGTACTGTATTGATATCGGAAGATTGGTATTGGCGACATTCCAGTTCAGATCTTTTTACAGCCTGATCGGCCATTTTTGTAAAAGAAATACTTCCCATATTCGCTGTAAACGGATTTGAGTTTACAGAGCTCAGGGTTTCTATTTTTCTTTTTATCTGGGTAAGGTCCGCGCTTAGACTTTCGAGGATCTCCTTTGCAGAATTTTCAGTTTTGATGATTCCTAAAAGGAAATGTTCAGTATTCAGAAATTCACTCTGCAAACGCCTTGCTTCATTTTTGCTTTGCTTGAACACGCGGTTCAAACCGTCTGAAAATTTATAATCCATAATTAAAAATTATACACTAAGTTATGTTTTTTATGATAAATCCTACAATTAATTATTGTAAAATTTAAATATTTGTTTGCAAATAGATTGCCATCAGAAAAAAACGGACTTTATGACTTGATTTTTTTATAAAATTGTTTAGGTTTGTAAACCTCAAAAAACACCAGATGAATAATTGGTCAGAATATGTTGGTTACCTGGCTTCTGCTTTTGTCGTTGCAAGCTTCTTGCTCAAGGATATTAAAACAATCAGAACCATCAATTTATTGGGTTGTATTTGTTTTGTGATCTACGGAATTTATAGCGGCATGCTTTGGCCGATCATCATTCCCAATGGTATTCTTGCAGTGATCCAGATCTATAACATTGTAAAAAAGAATTAGAATGAAAGTTATCATTAGTGTTTTCAATAATTTGTATACCGACCAGCGTGTGGAAAAGGTATGTAAAACACTTTATGATAATGGCTACGAACCTATTTTGATAGGCTGTGATTGGTTGGGGGCACCGGACATGGAACGGCCTTATCCCTTTTTTAGGATTGATTTGAAGTCCAAAAAGCTGCGTTTTGCGTACATCGAATTTCAAAGGAAATTGTACAAGGAAATTTTAAAAAATGCTGACAATAAGACCATTTTAATGGCCAATGATCTGGAAACGCTTATGCCAAATTATCTGATTTCCAAAAAACTCAACCTCCCAATCATCTTCGACAGCCATGAGATCTTTACAGAAATGCCGACCATCCAAGGCCGATGGGTAAAACACATTTGGAAGAGAATCGAAAAGACGTTTGTCCCAAAGATCAAAAGAATGATTACCGCAAGTAATTCCTACGCCAATTGGTTTGTAAAGGAATACGATATCAATAAACCCATTGTTGTCAATAATTTGCCAAGGAAAATTGAATTTACTGGAACCAAAGAAAACTCGAAAAAAGTAATTCTTTATCAGGGCTGGTTGAATTATTCCCGAGGAATCGACAAAGCAATTCTCGCAATGCAATCGATTGACAATGCCGAACTATGGATTGCAGGCGGTGGACCGTTAGAAGCAGAATTTTGGAATTTGGCCAAACAATCCGGCGTTGAGGATAAAATCAAATTCCTTGGAAAACTCTGTCCTTCTGATTTGCGGGCCATCACACCAAAAGCTGATGTCGGTTTAAGCATTGAAGAAAATAAAGGTCTTAGCTATTATTATTCTTTACCAAACAAAATTTCGGATTACATCCAATCCCGAGTTCCCGTTGTGGTTTCCAATTTTCCGGAAATGACGAACATTGTCAATACTTTTGGAGTAGGAGAGATCATAGAAAACCATACGCCCGAACATCTTGCAGAGAAGATAAATCTCGTTTTAAAAAATGGCAAAGCCTTCTATCTTCATAACCTGAATGTGGCTTCTGACGAACTTTGTTGGGAGAATGAAGAAGATAAGATCCTGAAACTTTTCAGCGATTCCAGAAAAGAATTGGAACATAACCATTAACTTTTCGGTTTTTATTGCATCTAAAAGTTGCATCATTCTTGATGTCTTAACTTTCTAAAATAATGAAAATGAAATCTTTAATACTAATATTCGGTTTAGCTTTGATGACAGTTAGCTGTGGAAGTCAAACCTACTTAGACGCAACGACTTTGAGCTCTGTGGTTCAAAACAAGGAATTTAATTTCAACGCAACAAAGGCATTTCCAACCAATTACGATGTCATTAATGTAATGAACTCAATGCCAGGCTCGACTGGAACTCGAATTTTGAATCTTGATCCAGGCAATGGTTTTAATTTAAAAAAAGATTTGTTTAGCGTCGCCTTACCTTATTTTGGTAGAGCCTTCAATGCAAATCCAGCTGATGCTAGTAACGGCGGAATCAGATTTGAATCTAAGGATTTCCGTGTAAAACAATCTGTTACAAAGAAAGGGAATACAATGTTTGTGATTACAACAGTGGACCAAAAGGAAAGCTACGTTTTCACTCTGGAAATCTTTAAAAATGGAAGCGCATTTTTGTCCGTAAGTTCAAACAACAGGCAGCCAATAAGTTATGATGGCAATATTTCGATTGCTGATAACTAAGACCCAAATAATTTTTTAACGAACTCTCTGGCTTCTGAACTCGAATTTGAATTGAGTTCGGAAGCTTTTTTCTTGTGTTCGAGGTAAGAAGTTTCTAATGAATTGTCGCGTTTAGCTTTTTCAAGAATATATTCTTTGACCCAGAATTCGAATCTTTTTTCAGCTTGATCTTTTCGGTCTTGTATGAAAGTTCCGTTCTTGTTTTTGAGTGAGATCAAACTTTCTATCTTTTCATATGTTTCGGTCAATCCTTCATTTTCAAGCGCTGAACCTAGGATGATCGGTACTTTCCAAGCTTTTTCTTTCGCTGTGATGAATTGTAAAGCGCGCGATAATTCGGTTCTGGTGAGTTTGGCTTTTGCAAGATTTTCTGAATTAACTTTGTTAATGAAGATCAGATCGGCCATTTCCATGATCCCGCGTTTGATACCTTGAAGTTCGTCGCCGCCACCAATAATTTTTAGAAAAAGAAAAACGTCTGTAATGTCATTGACTAAAGTTTCGCTTTGCCCTACACCAACGGTTTCTATCAAAATGTAATCGTAACCCGCCGCTTCGCAGATCAATAGACTTTCGTAAGTTGTATTCGCAATGCCACCTAGAAATCCGGAACTTGGACTTGGTCTGATAAAAGCATTGGGGTCTTTCGCCAATTCTTCCATCCGCGTTTTGTCGCCGAGAATACTTCCTTTGTTGATGGATGAACTTGGATCAACCGCTAAAACTGCCACTTTTTTCCCTTTTTCAATCGCCAGCTTTCCAAATGTTTCTATAAAAGTAGATTTTCCAGCGCCTGGAACACCCGTAATTCCAATTCGAATCGACTTTCCAGTGAAAGGTAAAATAGCCTTTAAAAGTTGATTGGCGAGGTCTCTGTGTTCGGGTTTCTTACTTTCGATAAGGGTAATGGCTTTGCCAAGGATCCTTTTGTCAGACGCTTTGATCCCAGTGATGTAGTCGTCGATACCGAATTGCTTTGCCATATTTGGAATAGTTACAAATTAGAACAGAGAGTTAGAAACTGTCTTCAAATTAATTATTTTTGATGAAAATCAAATTCAAAAATAATGAAAAAATACATATACAGCTTGTGTCTTGTGGGCGTGATCGTTTATTCATGCAAAACGCAGCAAGCAGCTCCTGCCACAACACAGGCGGAAACTTCTGTAGCAACAGCCAATCTTAGCAAAGAAGAGATGGTCAAAAAAGGGCAAGAACTGTTTACTTTGAAATGTGGAAGATGCCACGGATTGCCTGTTCCTTCGGAAATAACAGTTGCTGACTGGCAACCGATCATGGCAAGAATGGCTCCGAAAGCAAAACTAAACGCGGACGAAACCAATTGGGTTTTGGCTTATGTGAACGAAAATGCAAAGAAATAATTAAAATAAAAAAAGAGAAACCTGCAAGTTTCTCTTTTTTATTATTTGATTACAAAATTACCACGGGCTGATCCCAGTTTCATCTTCGATATCATTGCTGAAAAATTGTCCTGTTGGTGCATTGTCTTCAGTCAAAGTATGTTTGAGGATGAAGCTTGCTGCACTTTCCACCGAACCAGGACCGCTGTGATGGTTGAAATCTGTCGCAGTATAACCAGGGTCGATGACATTCACTTTGAAATTTGAATCTTTCAATTCATAAGCTAAGACGATCGTGTAGGCATTCAATGCGGATTTTGAAGGACCGTATGCAGCTCCTTTTACCTGATAATATTTCCAGTTCGGGTCACTGTGAAGCGTCAATGAACCTAGTCCGGAAGTGATGTTGCTAATTCTCGGTTTGTCAGATTTCTTTAGCAATTCCAAAAATGCCTGAGTTACATTGATCACACCGAAAAAATTAGTTTCAAAAACTTCTTTGATATTATCAACAGAAATTTCTGCTGCAGTTTGAGGTTGTGTTCCCAGAATTCCTGCGTTATTAATCAGGATATCCAGTTTTCCCTTTTCCTGTTCGATGATATTCTTAGCTGCTAGGATAGATTCTGGATTGGTCACATCGATTTCAATCGCTTTGATGTTATTAAATCCTTGTTCATTGAGTTCCTTTACAATTGTTTCACCTTTTGCAAGGTCACGACTTCCCAAATAGACAAATAAACCTTTTTGTGAAAGTTGTTTTGCGGTTTCGAGACCAATGCTTCTATTGGCACCTGTTATTAATACTGTTGTCATTTTTTCTTGTTTTAAATTGATACTGTAAAATTGGATCAATTCAAGATCTTAGCATTTGCCAAATGACAAAAAGCGAATGATAATTAAATATTTTTTCTGATCCGGCTAAGTGAGGATTGTGTCACACCAAGATAAGAGGCAACATAAGACAGCGGAATTCTATTGACAACATTCGGATAGATCTCCAAAAATTTGAGATAACGTTTTGTTGCGTCTTCGGTTACCAGCGGACTTCTTCTTTCTACTTTTTGAAGCAATGCTCTGGAAATGATTTTGTTAACAATAACATCGAAACCAATAATGGTCTGCAAAAGTTCCAACCAATCTTTTCTGGAAAAGATAATCACCTTGCAATCTGTAATGGCCTGGACATAAGAGCTGGAAATAATTTGATTATCAAAACTTTCCAGGTCGACGACCAAATTATTTTCTTCGATGAAATATTTGGTGATTTCTTCACCTTCGTTATTGTAATAACAAACGCGCAAAATGCCATCTACCACAAATCCAACTTTATTCGCTACTTTTCCGGCTTCTGAAAAATACGCGTCTTTCTGAAAATCAGTTTCTTGTCCTTTACTTTTGATAAAGTCGATCTGCTGTTGATTGAGATTTCCGAAGCGTAATATAAAATCGAATAATTCTTTCATGGTGGAAATTTAAGGACAAAAATTCTTTCTTGATTTGTCATTTGGTAAAAAATTAAGACAGAAATTTCTCCAAAATCTCCACGGCACTTTTCGGTAAATTAGTTCCGGGACCGAAAATATGATGCGCACCGTTTTGATATAAAAATTCATAATCCTGTTGCGGAATCACACCGCCAACAACAATCGTAATATCGTCTGCACCCAATTTTTTCAATTCTTCCACCACTTGCGGAACCAAAGTTTTGTGACCAGCCGCCAAAGAAGAAACACCCAAAATGTGAATGTCATTTTCCACAGCCTGTTTCGCCACTTCTTCCGGTGTTTGGAAAAGCGGTGCGACATCGACGTCAAATCCCATATCTGCAAACGCCGTTGCAACTACTTTTGCGCCTCGGTCGTGGCCGTCCTGTCCCATTTTTGCGACCATAATTCGCGGTCGTCGTCCTTCTTGGTCTTCAAATTTTTGACTTAAAGCAACCGCTTTTTCAAAGTATTCATTTTTGCTTGCATTCATTGCGTAAACTCCTGATATGGTTCTGATATTGGCTTTGTAGCGTCCGAAGCTTTCTTCCATCGCATCGCTCATTTCGCCAAGCGTGACTCTTCTGCGAGCGGCTTCGATGCAAAGTTCAAGGAGATTTCCTGCTCCTGTTTTTGCAGTTTCTCGGATTTTATTTAAAATTTCTTCGACAGATTTAGAATTTCTATTTGATTTTATGAAATCTAATCTTTCGATTTGTTTTCTTCTAACTTCTGTATTATCGATGTCTAGGATTTCGATTTCTGTTTGTTTTAAATCTGATTTGAAGGAATTGATGCCAATGATAAATTCTTCTCCGCTGTCAATTTTTGCCTGCTTGATGGCCGATGCTTCCTCGATTCTCATTTTTGGGATTCCGGCTTCGATGGCTTTTGTCATTCCGCCTTCTTTTTCCACTTCATCTATGAATTTCATGGCTTCATCAATCATTTGCTGAGTGAGAGATTCTATCAAATGACTGCCGCCCATCGGGTCAACCACGTCACAAATTCCGCTTTCCTGTTGAAGAATGATTTGCGTATTTCTCGCAATTTTGGCTGAATAATCGGTTGGTAAAGCAATCGCTTCGTCCAAAGCGTTGGTGTGTAAAGATTGTGTTCCGCCTAAAGCTGAAGACAAAGCTTCAATTGCTGTTCTAGTAATATTATTAAATGGTTCTTGCTCTGTCAAGCTCCAGCCAGAAGTCTGGGAATGCGTTCTTAAAGCTAAAGATTTTTGATTCTGCGGATTGAATTGTTGCAGAAGCTTTGCCCAAATATAACGAGCGGCACGCATCTTGGCGATTTCCATAAAATGGTTCATTCCGATGGCCCAGAAAAAAGATAATCTTGGGGCAAAATCATCGACGTTCATTCCGGCTTTGATTCCGGTTCTTACGTATTCCAAACCGTCGGCTAAAGTGTATGCCATTTCCAAAACCGGTGTTGCGCCAGCTTCCTGCATATGATAACCGGAAATTGAAATGGAGTTGAATTTAGGGATATTTTTAGAAGTATATTCGAAAATATCGGCAATGATTTTCATCGACGGAGTTGGCGGATAGATGTAAGTGTTCCGAACCATAAATTCTTTCAAAATATCGTTCTGAATGGTTCCGGATAGCTTGTCCATAGAAATGCCTTGCTCTTCCGCAGCGACAATATAAAAAGACAAAATCGGTAAAACAGCACCATTCATCGTCATTGAAACTGAGATTTCGTCTAAGGGAATCTGGTCGAAAAGGATTTTCATATCCTCAACCGAATCTATCGCAACGCCTGCTTTTCCAACATCACCAACCACTCTTGCGTGGTCTGAATCGTAACCGCGATGTGTTGCCAAATCAAATGCTACGGAAAGTCCTTTTTGTCCGGCTTGCAAGTTTCTTCTGTAAAACGCATTGGATTCCTCTGCTGTGGAAAAACCTGCGTATTGGCGAATTGTCCACGGTTTTTGAACATACATTGTTGAATAGGGGCCACGAAGAAAAGGCGCAATCCCTGCAGAGCCAGCTTTGATGTCTTTGTTTTTGACGTCTTCGCTGGTGTATTTTGATTTCAGTTGCAGGCCGTCTTTTTCAAAAACATAATTTTCTGAATTGGAATCAAAGTTAATGTTCTTGAAATCAGGGTTTTGGTTTTGGATTTTGTGGCGCATTTTGCTTTCTTGTTGTGGAAGATAAATGTAAGGATTTTAAAAACTCAAAAATTCATTTCTGTACGTGAGGACTATTATTTTTTTTAATTCTATCATAATTGTAAAAATTGCGAGATTTTAATAAAATCTCGCAATTTTTACAATTTTTGTTTTTTCAATAATGAATCGAATCTATGTGACTTTATGAAGTTTTGTTTTATTTTGTTAACTTTAATTTTGTCTAAATATCCCATTTCTGCTAAGTTATTTAAGTCGGTTCTAGCAGTAAAACTCGATATATTGAATCTATTTTGAATTTCCTTGGTATTTAAAATTCTATCGCTATCATCATATAAAATTTTTAAAATCTGCGCTTGGCGTTCATTGATATTTGGAATCTTCATAAACTTTGCCGCCTGAAAAACTTCTCTTTGTTTCTTCCCAATATAATCTTTCAATGCTTGAAAAGCTTTTTCCATTGCTTTGATATGATAAGTGATAAAATAAGTTAAATCATTCTCATCATTTTCTGTATATAGATATGCTTTTTCGTATTGGTTTTTGGTGTCTTTAATAATTCTTGAAATAGAAAGATATTCTATAAGCCAATAACCTTTTTTCATCATATACCAATAAAATACAGCTCTCGCAGTTCTTCCATTTCCGTCTGAAAAAGGATGTATCCATCCAATCATAAAATGAATGATTATTCCTTTTATCACAGGATGTATAAAATCTCCAGTATCATTATTGAAAAAATCACATAATTCTTTTATCAATTTTTCTATATTATTATAATCAGGAGGTGTATGGACAACTTCACTATTAGAATGGTCAACAACAAAAATGTCATTAGTTTCCCGAAATTCTCCTTCCTCTTTATTATTATCAAGAGTGTTTTTTGAGATTAAATTATGAATGAATTTTAAAGATGAGGGAGTCAAATCATCATTTTTATTCTGAACAATGTATTGCATTGTAACATAATTATTAATAATCATTTGTTCAGATTTAGTTTTAGGTTTCAATTCCTTTTCGATAATCTCTTTGGCCTTTTTTCGGGTCGTATTTGCGCCCTCCATTTGGCTACTTGAGATTGCTTCTTCCATTATAGAACCAACCATAAATTTAGCTTTATCGGTTTCGGCAATTCCAATATTACTGCTTAAACTTCCTCCAATATTCAAATCCATTAGATGAAGAGACTTTTGGATATAATCAGTGATGTTATATTTGAATTCACATTTATCAAAATAAACTTTTGTTGCTTTTAATTTTCTGAAAAACTTTATTGCTTGCCAAAATTCAACAGGATTTTTATCCTTTGACAGATACTTTATTTTATCCCAGTAATAATAATTATCATTTATTTTCTTCAAATCTCCTGAAAATTGAAGGTCAATCGCTAATTTTATAATCTGATCGGATGAATTATTGGGAGGTGGACTTTCTAACATTTGATTATTTTATTCAAATATATAAAAATTGCGAGAATTGACAAGAATCTCGCAATTTTTATATATTTATAAGCTACGACAATTTGTCATTAATTGTTCGATGGTCTTTTTTTTGTGAAATCTTGATGGACTGTGGAAACCTGCGACAGGGATAGTAGTGGAAATCCTTTTGCCTGGAAATGCGTCAACTGCTGACAAATCGTGAAAAGCAAAAGATTGTAGCGGATAGCCCGGTGACAAAATAGCCCGGGGAAAGTTTTGGCTTTTGGCAGTCGCCCAAATTATGACTGATAAATGATAATCGATAATTGTTTATGATTTGGAAATTTAAATTTTAATTAAACAAAAAAATAATATAATATGTCAACAGGAAGTATTAATGTGTCGGTGGAGAATATTTTCCCGCTGATCAAGAAGTTTCTTTACAGTGATCACGAAATTTTTCTTCGTGAATTGATTTCGAACGCGACAGATGCAACGACGAAGTTGAAACATCTGACGGTCATTGGTGAAGCGAAAGTGGATTATGGCAATCCGATCATCGAGGTGAAAATTGATAAAGAGGCGAAAACGCTGACCATCAAGGATCAAGGTCTTGGAATGACGGGCGAGGAAGTTGAAAAATACATCAACCAGGTTGCGTTTTCCGGCGCGGAGGAATTCCTTGAAAAATATAAGGATTCTGCGAAAGATGCGGGAATTATTGGACATTTTGGTCTTGGTTTTTATTCAGCTTTTATGGTGGCGGAGAAAGTGGAAATCTTCACAAAATCTTACAAAGAAGATAGCAAAGCAGTGCGTTGGATCTGCGATGGAAGTCCGGAATATACTTTGGAAGAAACGGAAAAATCTGACAGAGGAACAGAAATCGTGCTTCATATTGCGGAAGATTCTTTGGAGTTTTTGGAGGAATCAAAGATCCGTGAGCTTTTGACGAAGTATAATAAATTTAATCAGATTCCAATTAAATTTGGGACGAAAACTGAAACTTTGCCTTTGCCGGAAGGTGCTGCTGAAGATGCCAAAGCGGAAACAGTTGAGGTAGATAACATTATCAATAATCCAACTCCGGCGTGGACAAAAGCGCCGAGTGAGCTGAAAGCTGAGGATTATAACAATTTCTACAGAGAATTGTATCCGATGCAGTTTGAGGATCCGTTGTTCCATATCCATTTGAACGTGGATTATCCGTTCAATTTAACGGGCGTTTTGTTCTTCCCGAAATTGGCGAATAACCTTAATATTGAGAAAGATAAGATTCAATTGTATCAAAATCAGGTTTATGTAACGGATGAGGTGAAAGGTATTGTTCCTGATTTCCTGATGTTGCTAAGAGGTGTGATCGATTCTCCGGATATTCCGCTGAACGTTTCCCGTTCTTATTTGCAGGCTGATGGCGCGGTGAAGAAAATTTCTTCTTATATCACGAAAAAAGTGGCGGATAAAATGGTTTCATTATTCAATGAAAACCGTGAAGATTACGAAAAGAAATGGAATGACATCAAGATCGTGATCGAATACGGAATGATCTCTGAAGATAAATTCTACGAAAAATCTGACAAATTTGCGCTTTACCCAACGACAGAAGGTCAATATTATCTTTGGAATGAATTGGTTGAGAAGATCAAACCGACTCAAACCGATAAAGATGGAAAAACCGTGATTCTTTACGCAACAAATGCTGATGAACAACACAGCTACATCGCGTCTGCAAGAGATAAAGGTTATGAAGTTTTGTTATTTGATTCTCCAATCGTTCCACACTTGATCCAGAAATTGGAAGGTTCTAAGGAAAATGTTTCTTTTGCGAGAGTAGATGCGGACCACATCAATAATCTGATCAAAAAAGAAGAACCTGTTATTTCTAAATTGAATGATTCTGACAAAGAAGCTTTGAAGAAAAATATCGAGGAATCTATCAATGATCAGAAATTTACTGTTCAATTGGAAGACCTGGATTCTACAGATGCGCCTTTCACCTTGACCCAGCCGGAATTCATCAGAAGAATGAAGGATATGCAGGCAACTGGCGGCGGCGGAATGTTCGGAATGGGCGGCTTCCCGGAAATGTATAATTTGGTTGTCAATTCTAACTCAGATTTTGCTGGAGAATTATTGAAAAAAGAGAATGCGGAAGAGAAAAGTGCGATGATCAATCAAGCTTTGGACCTTGCAAAATTGTCTCAGAACCTTTTGAAAGGAAAAGAGCTGACAGATTTTATCAAACGCAGTTTTGAGAGTTTGAAATAATAAAGTAAAGTATTTCATTAAACATAAAAAAAGCGGAACTAAATTTTAGTTCTGCTTTTTTGTTATTTGATCTTCGAAAGTACATCTACCGTTTCTTCCAGATAGAAATCTCTTTCGAGATTTTTTCTCCAGTTTTCTGTTTTCTTGGCAAATGCTTCATCTTTTTTAATCCTTTCCGCTTCGTCCGGATGAATGATGAATTTCAAGCCGTTATTGAATTTATCCAAACCTTTGAACTTGTCGATCTGTGCTTTACGCGTTTTCATCAGTTCGTTGAATTTAGCTTGATTCAGTGTGATCGTCTCTTCTTTATCCAAGGCTTCTTTCCATTCTGCTGATTCCTGCAACATCTTATAATTGCTGTTATTAGCCAACTGTTTGTCTAGCTCTGCCTGCAATTGTGGTGTATTGAGTCCAGTCAATTTCTTGAAAGAAGTGGTTTCTATTTTGTCCCAAGGCAATGCAAACTGGTCAAAACGTTCTCCTACTTCTGCGTATGAGAAGAAATCTTTCATTTTAAGGTCAGATTCCACGCCTTTTCTTTGCGTGGATTCTCCGCTGATCCTATAGAATTTCTGGATAGTCAGTTTCAAAGACCCGAAGTCATCATTTGTATTTAGGAATCTGTTTAGCTCTACAAAAGTCTGAACTGTTCCTTTTCCGAAAGAACTTGGTGAACCAATAATGGCAGCTCGTCCATAATCTTGGAAAGCCCCTGCAAGAATCTCAGAAGCCGAAGCTGACAATTCGTTTTGCATTACGACAAGCGGACCTGTCCAGATCGGTTCATTGGATTTGTTGCTTAGAACCTGAACTTTTCCACGGCTGTCTTTTACCTGAACATAAGGACCGGCATTCATAAACAAGCCCATGATATCTCCAACTTCAGTCAAAGAACCTCCGCCGTTGCTTCTAAGGTCAAGGATGATCCCTTCTACATTTTCTTTTTTAAGTTTGATCAATTCTGCTTTGATATCGTCCGAAGCATTTCTGCCTTTTGGATCTTCAAAGTCAACATTGAAACTTGGAAGGTAGATGAAACCGTATTTTTTTCCATTTTTTGCAGTCACAGAAATACTTCTTGCGAAAGTATCTTCTATCGCCACTTCTTCACGGATCATGGTCACTTCTTTGATGGTCTTGTCTTTTTTCTCAACTGTTAAAGTGACAGGTGTTCCTTTTTCACCACGGATCAGTCTTACCGCTTCGTCAGACAACATTCCGACAACGTTTACGGGTTCTTCACCTGGTTTTGATTTCACTTTCAGGATCTTATCACCTTCGGATAATTGTTTAGATTTCCAGGCTGGTGCACCAATTGTAAGTGCTCCCAAATAAAGATAACCTCTTTTTTCCTGAATGATAGCGCCAATTCCAATCACTTTTCCAGTGAAATTCATATCGAATTCCTCTTTGCTTTTCGGAGAGAAATAGTTGGTGTGTGGATCAAAAACTTCGGTGTAAGCATTCATGTAAACCGAGAACCAATCCATCTTCTTTCTTTTCTTGAATCGTCTGAAAGAATCCGTGATCAAATCCTTAACTTCTGTGGTTGCTTTTTCACGCTTCTTTTCCATAGAAAGTGGCGCATATTTAATCGTATCCGGAAGTTTGTTGTTTACAACAGAATCTTTCTTCTTTTTCTGAGCTTCTTCTTTGCTAGTCAATGTTTCCATTTCCTGAAGGATGTTGTACTTGATGTACTTTTTCCATTCCTCGCGCTGTTGTTTGGCATCAGCAGGATTCACTCTTTTTTTAGGCTCTAGGATCAACTCTTCGTCTTCATCCAGACTAATCGGTTTGGAAAGAATGTCCTGAGTCATTTTATCGATCTCATCCACACGCTGATAAAGGCGGTCAATAGTTAACTTGTAGAAAACAAGATTACCATTGTTGAGATAATCATCCAGCTTTGTATTATGCTTTTTGAACTCATCAATGTCGGCTTGAAGAAAATATCGTTTTGAGGCATCAATGTCTTCAAGATATTTGTCATAAACATCTTGTGAGTAAGCATCGTTAATTGGTTTCGGGCTATAATGAAGATATGATAGTGTGTTTTTAACGCTTACCATGATGGTCTGCATTTTTTCATCGTCATTTTGTGGAGAGTTGAAACAGAACATCAGCGTCATTAGCGGCGCAAACATCAGCAGTTTCTTGAACTTGATTTTTTTGAACATAAATTTTAATCTGTACTTATATTAGTCAAAATTTTCTTTTGAATGTTACGTTGGTATTCAAAAACGAAACCAAATTTAACACCTTATTTTATTTTACTCATTATAAATTGGTTATTTTTGAGATAATTTTGAGAAACTCGCAATAAGCGAAATAATATTAAGAAAATTTTATGAATAAACCATTGATACTGGTAACCAATGATGATGGGATCACAGCACCGGGAATAAGAAAATTAATAAGTATAGTAAATCAGATCGGGGACGTTATCGTAGTTGCTCCCAATTCTCCTCAAAGTGGAAAAGGGCACGCGATCACGATCAACTCGACTTTAAGTTTTGAAGAACTGAATCTGGACGGTCCACAGAAAGATTTTTCCTGCTCGGGAACGCCTGTTGATTGCGTGAAAATGGCTTTGGACAAGATCCTTCCAAGAAGACCGGATATCGTAGTTTCAGGCATCAACCACGGTTCTAATTCTTCCATTAATGTTATCTATTCTGGAACCATGTCTGCCGCTGTGGAAGCTGGAGTAGAAGGTTTGCCTGCTATTGGATTTTCTCTTTCCGACCTGAAATGGGAAGCGGATTTTGATCAAGCTGAAGATTTTATTAAAGACATCATTCTGAAAACTTTGGAAAACCCAATGCCAAAAGGTGTTGTGCTGAATGTCAATATTCCGAACCTTAAAAAAGAAGAGATCAAAGGCGTTAAAGTTTGCAAACAGGCCAATGCAAAATGGGAAGAAAGTTTTGATGAGAGAACCAATCCACACGGTAAAAAATATTACTGGTTAACAGGCTATTTCAATAATATGGACGAATCAGAAGATGCAGACGAAACAGCTTTGGCAAACGGATTTATCAGCATCGTTCCTGTGAAATTCGATTTGACGGCTTATGAATACATGAACGAACTGAATTCAATTTATCAATAAAAAAATGTTGGATGGAGTTCATGAAGCAATTCCTTATCGCAAATAATATTCCTATCTCAGACGAAAACTGGAAGATCTATAGTGGTAAGAACGTTCGAAAAGAATACAAGAAAAAAGATCTGATTCTGGAAAAAGGAGAGGTAGATAATTATCTGTCTTTTGTAGAAGAAGGCACAGCGAGATTGTTCTTTATTAAAGATGGTAGAGAACTTACGACCAGATTTGTATTTAGGCACCAGTATCTGACTTCATACGATTCTTTTCTGCAAAGGTCACCATCCAGATGTACTGTGGAAGCGCTCACGGATATGGTCGTTTGGCAGATCCATTACGATGATCTGCAGGAAGTTTACGGGACATCCAGCATAGGAAACCTGATTGGCAGAGTGACTGTGGAATATATTTATTTGGCAAAATCAGATAAGGAATTTTCATATCTGAGCGAGTCTGCAGAAGAACGCTACCTGAAATTGATGAAAGAGCATCCCGAGCTTTTCCAGCTGGTGCCGCTGAAGCACATTGCAACGTATTTGGGCATCACACCACAAGCATTGAGCAGAATACGCAGACGAATTTCTTAACCGAGGTTCATTTTATTTGTAACAAATAAAATTTATATTTGTGATTGATTCAGATCTAGCGATCCGAATGAGGAAGAAAAGTGTTCAGAGAGATCTGGATGCTTTTTTTTATTAATTTTATCTTTGCATCAATTACTGTTAATATGATCGATCTTCCCGGAATTGCTATCAAGAATTTTCACGAAAAAACAAGCAGGGCAAAACTCTATGTCCACGATACGTTTGGTCCGAAGGTAGAAATGCCAATTTCCCTCTATTTCCGAACCGAAAAACAATTGCCAAAACTTGAGAAAAAGGCTTTGAAGCTTTGTCAAGGAAAGGTCTTGGATGTTGGTGCCGGCGCAGGAAGTCACGCTTTGATCCTTCAAAATAATAACTTCGATGTTGTTGGGCTGGAAATTTCTCCCGCCGCTTGTGAGGTGATGAAAGACCGCGGTTTGAAAAAAGTAGTATGTGAAGATATCTTTAAATTTAAAGATGAGAAATTCGATACGCTTTTGCTGTTGATGAACGGGATCGGATTGTGTGGTGATTTGGATGGATTCAGAAAATTCCTTAGAAAAGCGGAGACTTTGCTAAATGAAAATGGGATTTTGATTTTCGATTCTTCGGATATTGATTATATGTATGAAGATGAAATATTTCCAACCGATAGATATTACGGCGAAGTAACTTGTAGGTACGAATACCAAAAAGAAGTCACAGATTGGTTCAACTGGCTTTATTTAGATTTTAAAACCTTGGAAAAAATCATTTCAGAAGAAGGCTGGGAATCGGAATTGATCTATGAAGATGAGAATGACCAATATCTCGTCAAATTATCCAAGAAATAAAAAAAACCGCCAATCAAAGGCGGTTTTATAGTATTGATTTAGAATTAAATTAATTTCTAAAGTCTAATTTCTAACATCTAGTTAAATGCATTATCATAGGTCATCGATGAAAAATCGATTTTCAGGATGGCTTTGGAATCAATCGGCGTTCCGTTGCATTTCGCTGGTGTCCAGGTTTTATTTACCTTTTTTGCCGCTTCTTTCAGGTCATTCAGGAATGGTTCGCTTTTATCAACTTTAGGACCAGCCTCCAGTTTTGATAGCACACCATCTTTCGTAATATCCAGTTTTACGAAGAATAGGCCATTTACAACGTAGCTATTCCAATTGACATTCTGTTGCAACTTTTCTTTCAGCTCTTTGATGTAAGTATCAGAGCCGCCAGGATACCGGAGACTTTGGAATTTTGCAGGGTCACAAGTATTATCCTTGATCTGATAAATTCCTCTCACGCTGTATCCAACAGAACTTACCGTCGCATCCATCATCGGGATATCGATGTTCAGTGATTCTTCGACATCATTATTCTGAGCCAAAGCGAATGAACTTACCAATATGCTTAATGAAAGTAATAATGTTTTCATAGAATTTGATTTTGAAATGGATGAAAGAAATTTTATGCCAAAATGTTTCTGATTAGCAACAAATTACAATACTTCGATCTGATTTTTCAAAAGATCTTCAAACTCATCTCTTTTTCTGATGAGGTGCGCTTTTCCGTCCAGGAACATCACTTCCGCAGGCTTCAGTCTCGAATTGAAATTTGAACTCATCTCAAAACCATAAGCGCCCGCATTTCTGAACACGATGATATCACCTTCTCTCACCTCATTTATTTTTCTGTCCCAAGCAAAAGTATCTGTCTCACAGATGTTTCCGACAACCGTGTAAATTCTTTCAGGTCCTTTTGGATTGGATAAGTTTTCAATAATGTGATAAGAATCGTAGAACATCGGACGGATCAAATGATTGAAACCAGAATTCACGCCCACAAAAACTGTCGCAGTGGTTTGTTTGATGACATTCGATTTTACTAAGAAATGTCCACTGTCACTCACAAGGAATTTCCCTGGCTCAAACCAAAGCTGGAATTTTTTTCCAGATTCTTCCTCGTATTTTTTGATTGCGTTTCCTACTTTTTTTCCAAGCGCTTTCACATCGGTTTCGATTTCGCCGTCCTGGTAAGGCACTTTGAAACCGCTTCCCATATCCAGATATTTCAGATTTGGGAAATGCTCTGCCAATTCAAACATAATTTCCAGGCCTTGAAGGAAAACATCTGGATCTTTGATCTCGCTTCCTGTATGCATATGAAGACCTTCCACATTTAGGTTTGTTGATTTCATCACACGCTCGATGTGACGCATTTGGTGAATCGAAATCCCGAATTTGGAATCAATATGTCCAGTCGAGATTTTGTGATTCCCGCCAGCATAAATATGTGGATTGATTCTCACAAAAATAGGGTAAGAACCGCCGAATTTATTTCCAAATTGCTCAAGAATCGAAATATTATCGATGTTAATGTGAACTTTGTGAGACATTGCTTCCTCAATCTCAGCCAAGTCTACACAATTTGGCGTGAATAGAATTCTGTCATTGGAGAAACCAGCTTTCAAACCCAATTTCACTTCGTTGATAGAAACGCAATCCAAAGATGCGCCCAGTTTTTCTACGTACTTCAGGATATTGATGTTGGTCAAAGCCTTTGCAGCGTAGAAAAAACGCGTGGTCTTCGAGAAAGAAGACGTCAGCTTTTTATACTGCTCGCTGATGGAATTAACGTCATAAACATACACGGGCGTCCCGAATTCTTTTGCTATACTTAGCAAGTCCTGATTGGTCATAATCGTAGATTTTTAAAAATAAAAAGGCAGATTCTTATATAAAGAGTCTGCCGCAATAGATATCTTATGCACGCAACTCCTTAGACATTCCAAACCTTAGAGAACCTTACAGCTCCCTTTTTTCCGATTTTGCTTTGTTTAAAATATTGCATTGCTTGTTGTTAAAATTTTCCGCAAAATTAGAGTTTATCTGTAAATCTCGCAATTTTTGGATTGATTTTTATTTAGGGCAGCTATTTGACTTTGTCGAAAGCTATTTTTTGAAAATTATTAGGGCAGCTTCTCCGCCTTCCGTTCCCAATCTTTTTGCCTACGTTTTTCCAGCCACAAAAAAGGATTTCCACTCAAGTCGGGCTGCGGGATTTGGTTTTCCAATTGGAATAATAATTATAAGAAATTAAGATACGGGTTCTCTATCCAAATCACTGTAAGGATAATGACCAGCATTTTTTAGTTTTTTGAAAAGTTCTTCACTTCCGTTTGCTCTCGCAAACTCCATTTCACTTCGGAAAACTTGAATGCATAAAAGTAAGTGATGCTGTCTTTCACCGATTTTAAATTTCTTGCCTTCAGGCTCATACAAATCAAAAACTAGACAAGAATTCTCTTCGCCTTGTCCATTTGGAACTTCACAAGTTTCATTTGGGTTCAAAATTGCCTGACGTGAATAAAATCCAATTGTTGTAAAGAATCCACAAACAGTTCTCTCAATTAAGTTAAAAGCTGTTGGAGTGTCTTCGTTATCATTATAATCGTGTTTTGTAAAAGCAACCAGTTCATAAGTTCCTAATCTAGTAGGTAAAGGTCCAGAGCCATCTGGTTCCAAAAGTTCCATCGTTGCAAAACCTGTCCCTTGGATATGATTTGGAAAATAGTACATATCCACAGCGCCACCAACAGAAAAGGGAATGATCGCGTGACCAACTAATCCGTGCATTTTTCCAAGAACATTTTCTAGTCCTTGCGATTTCTGTTCATAATCCAATTCGTAATCTTCTTCAGAAAATTCTTTTGCTTGACGCTTTTCAGCTTTTCCAAATAATTTTTTAAAAAAATTCATAATCATATTTGTGTTTGAAATTATTTTTAAATCAAGCTTTCGGCAACTCCAAAACCTCAAACTCATTCCTCAAAAGCGACAATTGCAAATCATTCTGCAAATCCTGAGAGAATCTGGAAACAGGCAACATCAGCTTTTTAATTTTCTCCATAGATTGGATTTGATGATACAAATCGTAAAACCCAAAACCAGTCAGTTTTCCGTTTTCTAAAATGAGGAAAGACTTTTCGCCCAAAGTTCTTCCGGATGAGGTCCAGATTTCGTTTCTTTTTTTAAGATTGATTTTCTGCGTGAATTCCTCCAGATTTTCCTTCAACTCAGGTTTGGATTTGATGTAATTGATGGCTTTCAAACCTTGCGTAAAACTTTTAAATCTCAAATAAGGTTTCTCTTCCTGTTCTTTTTTAATTTTCTCAAGGATGAATTTGTTCTTTCTGTTAAACAATCCGAAAGGTAAAGGTTGCGTTTTGCTGATGCCTTTATTCTTCATCATCAGTTTGGCAATCAGGTCGGTTCCGGTCAATTCGTAAGAAGTCAGAACCGCATCTTCCTGAATGTTCTTGTATTTTCTGGATGCAGATTCGAGGATTTTTTTAGCGGATTTGTAAAGGTCTTCAACTACATCGGAATAGATTATTTTTCCATCTGAATTCTGGAAATACAAGATTCCGCGCTCGTTTGGAAGGTCTTCTGTCAACAATTGGATTTTGTTGAGATAACTTTTCGCGTGATTTTCTTCCTGTTGAGATTGGATGATCTCATTGGATTTATCCTTTATCATCAACAATTTGAAAAGGTCCAAAGTCGCTCTAGCATCACCACTTGCTCGGTGCGCTTCCGTCAAAGGAATTCCGATTGATTTGCAAAGTTTGCTCAATGAATAACTCTTCTCTTCCGGAATCAGTTTTTTAGCTAATGGAATTGTGTCTAAAGTATTGATATTGAAATCATAACCAAGCCGTTTGAACGATTGGCGAAGCATCCGATAATCAAAATCGATGTTATGTCCAACCAAGGTGGAATCCTGCGTGATTTCTACCACACGTTTTGCAATCTCGTGAAATTTCGGAGCAGTCAAAACCATTTTCGAGGAGATTCCTGTCAACTTTTGAACAAAAGAAGAAATCTCGTCTTCGGGATTCACGAGCGAGATAAACTGGTCTGTAATCTCGTGACCGTCAAAACGATAGATTGCAATTTCTATGATGCTTTCTTTCCGAAATGGAGCGCCGTTACTTTCTATATCTATTACTGAGTACATCTACATTTTTCGTTCTACAAAGTTAATTTTATTCTTGTAATCCAATGGCTCATTTTAGCATACGATTATTGATCAATTCTACTTTCTCTATAGAACCAGTTGAAGAAATAGATATATTTTTCTGACCTTTTTCGACGAAGAAGTAATAGACGCTGTTAGAATCAATCATATAAACTTCAGCAGATTTCCCGGAATCGTAAGTTATTTTATGATTGAATGTCATCTTATTATTTTCAATTCTGTCTCTTGCGGTGATTCCAAATCCAATTCCTCCGCCTAAGAAAAAACTGGCAATCATCACTAAAAGAGAATTTAGAAATTGATTTTTAATATGATTTTTGAAATCTTGCTCTGTTGCATTTCCATTCTTAGTCCAAAATTTCTTGTACACAATAGAACTGCGAACCCAATTTTTGTGACTGCTCCTCACTTGAAATCTATTATAAAGAAATAGCGCATAATTGATTGCCACAACAGCAATTAATAAAATTGGGTAACGGGTTAAATCGGCAATAGGACTCATCAAAACATCTGTAATCGAAGAAAATTTGATAAAATTAATTCCCAGCATATAGAAAAAAACACCATCCTTCAAAATCCCCAAAACGATGAGGTAAAAATATCCCAGAGGAAGGAAAGTCTGTAATCTGGAAATCAATTTGTAATCCATAGCTATCGTCTTTTCTTCATACTGAACATTCCCAAAATAAACTTCGCACCTTCTCTTGCAAGGGTTGTCATAAAGGTTTTCCCAGCTCGGCTTTGTATCACTTGTTCAAACATTCCGGCCTCTTCTTTTGGTTGTGCAGTTCTGCCTTGCGTTGGCGTTGTAATCACAGTTTGTGTATGTTCTTCAATTCTTTTGTTTAGGATTTCATACGCACTTTCTTTGTCGATGTTTTCCTCATATTTCCGAACGAGGTCAGAATTTCTGGTCAAATCATCAATTTCTGATGAGGTCAAAATATCCATTCTACTTTCGGGAGAGATCAAAAAGGTGTGAACCAAAGGCGTTGGAATTCCTTTCTCATTAAGAGCAGTCACGAAGGCTTCACCAATTCCAAGATTTTGGATGAGTTCGCTGGCGTTGTAAAATTCTGTTGTTGGATAATTTTCAACCGCTTTATCGATTTCTTTTTTGTCTTTTCCAGTGAAACCTCTCAAAGCGTGTTGGATTTTCAACCCTAACTGACTCAAAATATTTTCCGGAACATCACCAGGGATTTGTGTGATAAAATAAATCCCGATGCCTTTCGAACGAATCAATTTCACCATCGTTTCAATCTGCGAAAGCAGCGTTTTTGATGCTTCATTGAAAAGCAAATGTGCTTCATCGATGAACAAAACTAACTTTGGTTTTCCGCTGTCACCTTCCTCAGGAAAAGTCATGTAGATTTCCGCAAACAATGATAAAATGAAGGTTGAGAAAAGATTAGGCTTGCTTTGAATATCGTCCACACGGAAGATATTCACGACACCTTTTCCGTCTCTTGTCTGCAAAAGGTCTTCGACATCGAAACTTGGTTCGCCAAAGAAAGCAGTTGCACCTTGCTGTTCCATCGCAACTATTGAACGTAGAATCGCGCCCAAAGATGCCGGAGCAATTGAGCCGTAATTGTCAGCCAATTCCTTTTTCCCGATCGGATTATCTGTTACATATTGAAGGACTTTTTTCAAGTCACTCAAATCAACCAATGGCAATGCTTTGTCATCAGAATATTTGAAAACGATGGACATGATGCTTTGCTGCGTGTCATTAAGGCCAAGAATTTTGCTCAATAATATCGGTCCAAATTCAAGAACTGTTGCTCTCAATTTCACACCTTTTGCTCCGGAGATCGTCATTAGTTCAACCGGAAAATTCTGTGGAGAATAAGGTAAACCTGTCTTTGAATATCTTTCTTTGATGTTGTCATTTTCAACACCAGATTCCGCGATTCCGGAAAGGTCACCTTTGATGTCCATTACCAAAGTCGGGATTCCTGCGTGCGACAATTGCTCTACGAAAACCTGAAGCGTTTTGGTTTTTCCGGTTCCAGTTGCTCCCGCGATCAAGCCGTGTCTGTTAACGGTTTTCAGAGGAATCGAAACATTCACTTCTGTGACGATTTCGCCGTCCAGCATTCCTTTTCCCAGGATGATGTGGTCGCCTTTTGGAGTGTATTTTGAGTTGAGATCGGTTATGAATTGTTCTTTATTAGCCATCTTTTGGTTTTTCAATCCTTAAATTTAAAAATAATTTTCAGAAACGGTTTTAAAACTTGAACTAAATAGTTGGGCGATCACAAGTTTTTATTCCATATCAATTATCTTTGTGCTCAAATGCAATTGTATGCGCGCTTACAACACAAAAAACTTTCTGAAGATCCTCGTCAGTCTGCATAAAACGGATACGCTGAGTATTCTTTTCCCGACAATGCTTCTGGTGGGTCTTTATTCTTACGGCATGTATTATCTGGAAATAGAATATCTTCACCTCACTTCCAAATCTACCGTGAGCCATATTGGAATGTTGCATTCTCTGCTTGGTTTTGTCTTATCTCTGCTTTTGGTTTTCCGCACAAATACAGCTTACGACCGCTGGTGGGAAGGCCGGAAACTTTGGGGTAAACTCATGAACGACAGCCGCAACTTCATGATCAAGATGACTGGTATTCTCGATGAGAAAGATGTAAAAACGAAAACCCAGATTGCAAGATATCTCAAGTTCTTTCCACATCTTTTGGCCACTCACCTTTCAAAGGAATCTACAAGATTGGTTTTGGATGAAGATTTTACAGATCTGAAAAAAGAGCTAAAACACCATCCGCCCGCAGAACTGATCTACCTATTGATGAAGAAACTATTTCATTTGAAAAAGGAAGGTAAGATCTCGGAAACAGAAATGCTTTTCCTTGATTCTCAATTATCAGGTTTTTTGGATGTTTGTGGCGGATGCGAAAGGATCAAGAATACGCCGATCCCTTATTCATACTCCTCATTTATCAAAAAATTCATTGTTTTCTTTGTCCTGGCATTGCCGGTTGCCAATGTGGTGAATCTGGGTGTCTTTATGATCCCAATCACGATGTTTGTCTATTATGTGCTGATGAGTTTGGAGCTGATCGCGGAAGAAATAGAAGACCCGTTCAACAACGATGAAAATGATATCCCAATGGAATCCATTGCGCAAAATATCGAAAGAAATATTGATTTAATTTTAAATAAAGCCTAGCTGTGACGAAGAAACTGAAACTCGAAGAACTTGGAAGAATAGATGTAGAAACCTTCAAAAACGCACAGAAGATTCCATTGGTGATTATTCTGGACAGTGTGAGAAGTATGCACAACGTTGGAGCGATCTTCCGGACTGGCGATGCTTTCTTGATCGAGAAAGTTGTCTTGTGTGGCATTACGCCTCAACCACCTCACAGGGAAATTCATAAAGCGGCGCTTGGCGCAACAGAAAGCGTGGATTGGATCTACGAACAAGATATTAATGTTGCGATTGAGAATCTAAAGAAGGAAAATTTCAATATCATCGGGATTGAACAAACTTCTGATAGTCAATTGATCTCAGATTTCGAAATCAAATCTAATGAAAAGTACGCTTTGATCTTAGGAAATGAAGTCGACGGTATCAGCGATGAGGCGTTGCCAAACATTGATATTTTCTTGGAAATTCCGCAGTTGGGAACCAAACATTCTTTGAACGTAAGTGTCTGTGGAGGCATCGTAATCTGGGAGTTTGCAAAGCATCTTGGAATTAGAAAATAAAAAAACTGCAGACACAATGAAGTGTTGCAGTTTGAAATAAATCTAATAAAAAGTAAAAATGAAAGGCGACAAAGATATATTTTTTGTTCAATACAAAGCAATACTTTGTATAAAATTTCATAAAAATTTTTAAAATCTTTTGTGGCTAAGGATTTTTTGTAAATTAGCATAATGTTTATAAAAGACTACATTTCCAAAGATTACCCCGCATTCAGCAGAAAAGATTCTATCGAAGAAGCTTCTGAGGTTGCTAAAGACTTTGGCTATTCCCACGTTTTCATTGTGAGCAAAGGCGTTTTCCTTGGTGGACTCAGTCAGCCATTTTTGGAAGACAGTCCAGAAGGGAATTTGGATAGTCTCAATATTCACTACGAGCGTTTTGCTATCATAGAGGACAGCAGTATCCTCGACAGCATCAAGCTTTTCCATACTTTCAATGCGAATGTGATCCCGGTGATTTCCAAAGAGGAGAAATATTTGGGTTACATTTCCTGTGATGACATCTTCAACGAGTTTTCAAAATATCCATTGTTTTCTGAGAATGGCGCAATTCTGACAATCCAGACGACAGGTTTGCATTATTCGATGACAGAAATCACTCAGATCGTTGAAAGCAACAATGCGAAGATTTACGGAACGTTCATCAGTGCGATTAAAGAAGACAGCATAGAAATTACACTTAAAATAAGTAATGAAAATCTAAGTTCCATTGATGAAACCTTCGAAAGATATGGTTATACGGTGGTTACCAAACATTACGACGACGAGAAAGAAGAACTGTTGAAAGACCGTTTTGGGTTTTTTCAGAAATTTTTGGAGATATAATTTATGAAGGCAGCGATCTACTCTCAAAAAAAAGACCTCGATACATTTTTGTATCTCAACAAGTTCATTTCCGAATTGGCACTTAGGGATGTGTCTGTTGTGCTTCACGCGGAAATGGCGGAAAGACTTAATTTCTCTAAGGAATTTGAAACGTTTTCTTGCAAAGAGGAACTTAAAGACAAAAACGTCAATATCGTTTTCAGTTTTGGGGGCGATGGGACGATACTCAACGCTTTGACCTTCATCCAGGATTTGGAGATTCCAATTATCGGTGTCAATACGGGTCGATTAGGATTCTTGGCAAATTTCAGAAAGGACCAGATCTTTGACGAGTTGGATTCTATCATTCTCGAAAAAAATTACAACATCAGTGAAAGGTCGGTCATCAAGATCAGTACAAACAGAGAAAATAATATTGATTTCCCGTTTGCGCTGAATGACGTGAGTCTTTCACGAAAAGAAACAACCTCTATGATCACGGTGGAATCTTACATCAATGACGATTTCCTCAATGTTTTCTGGGGCGATGGATTGATCGTTTCTACACCAACGGGTTCTACGGCTTATTCTTTAAGTTGTGGCGGGCCAATCATTTCTCCTGCGAATGACAATTTTGTCATCACGCCCATTGCACCACATAATTTGAATGTTCGTCCACTCATTGTAAAAGATGATGCCAAGATCAGGCTCATCGTAGAAAGCCGTGTTGAAGAATATACGCTGGCATTGGATTCACGTCTTTATCATATGGAGATAGGGAGTGAGATAACCATTGAAAAAGCTGATTTCTCTCTATTTCTAATCAAACCGAAAAAATTCAGTTTCTATGAGACCATTCGCCAAAAATTGCTTTGGGGGAATGATAAAAGGAATTAATAAAAAATATTGGTCGCAACATAAGACCTTAAAAATGAAATTTTAAATTATTAATAATTTCGTAACTTTACCGTTCAAAAAAAATCTTAAAAATATATTCAAAATGAGCAGAAAATTTCCGGCAGGAGTTGCCACTGGTTCTTTAGTAACAGAAATATTCGATTATGCCAAAGAGAAGCAATTTGCACTTCCGGCAGCTAACGTAATTGGGTCTAGTAATATCAATGCAACTTTGGAAACTGCTGCGAAACTTAACGCGCCAGTGATCATCCAGTTCTCAAATGGTGGATCGATCTTCAACGCTGGAAAAGGATTGAGTAATGAAAATCAAAGAGCTGCAGTTCTTGGAGCTGTTGCTGGAGCAAAACATATCCACACTTTGGCAGAAGCTTATGGTGCAACTGTAATTCTTCACACCGATCACTGTGCTAAAAAATTGTTACCTTGGGTAGACGGTCTTTTGGACGCAAGTGAAGAGTTCTACAAACAAAACGGAAAATCTCTTTACTCTTCTCATATGTTGGATTTCTCTGAGGAACCAATTGAAGAAAATCTAGAAGTTTCTGCAAAATATTTTGAGAGAATGAACAAAATGGGAATGACTCTTGAGATCGAATTGGGTGTAACTGGAGGAGAAGAAGACGGCGTTGATAACTCAGACGTTGATAGCTCAAAACTTTACACACAACCAGAAGAAGTAGCGCACGCTTACGAAGTTCTAAAAGCAGTTTCTGATAACTTCACCATTGCAGCAGCATTTGGAAACGTACATGGTGTTTACAAACCAGGAAACGTAAAATTGACTCCGAAAATTCTTGACAATTCTCAGAAATATGTTCAGCAAAAATTTGGAACAGCAGATAAACCAGTGAATTTCGTATTCCACGGTGGGTCAGGTTCTACTTTGGAAGAGATCAGAGAAGCAATCGGTTATGGTGTTGTGAAAATGAACATCGATACAGATCTTCAATTCGGTTATACAGAAGGAATCAGAGATTATATGACTGAGAAAATCGAATATCTACGTCATCAAATCGGAAATCCAGATGGAGCAGAAGCGCCAAACAAGAAATTCTACGATCCAAGAGTTTGGGTAAGAAAAGGAGAAGAAACTTATATTAAACGATTGACTCAGGCTTTCGAAGATCTGAACAATATTAATACACTTTAAAATATAAACTCTAAATGTATTAATGTAAAAAGTATTCACGATGCTGAACTTTTACATTAATACATTTTACGTTGATACATAAATACAGGTATAATGGCATTTGATTGGTTTAAAAGGAAAGGGCAAAATATTACCACTTCTACAGAAGACAAAAAGGACGTTCCGAAAGGACTTTGGCACAAGACGCCAACTGGCAAAATAATAGAGGCTGAAGAACTCAGAGCTAACAATTTTGTGTCTCCGGAAGATGGTTTCCACGTAAGGATCGGAAGTAGAGAATACTTTGATATGCTTTTTGATGATCAGAAATTCAAAGAATTGGATGCTGATGTGGAAAGTGTCGATATTCTTAAATTCAAGGATACAAAATCTTACACAGACCGTCTGAAAGAAGTAAAGGCTAAAACCAAATTGACTGATTCCATCCGTAATGCGACTGGAAAAGTGAACGGTGTAGAAATGGTAATCTCTTGTATGGATTTCGCTTTCATCGGTGGATCTTTAGGTTCTGTGATGGGAGAGAAGATCCGTAGAGCGATTGACTATTGTATCAAACACAAATTGCCTTACATGATCATCTGCCAATCTGGTGGCGCGAGAATGCAGGAAGCAGCTTACTCTTTGATGCAGTTGGCGAAAGTTCAGGCAAAATTGGTTCAGCTTTCTGATGCTGGTCTGCCTTACATCGCTTATTTGACCGATCCAACTTTTGGTGGAATCACCGCTTCTTTTGCAATGACGGCTGATTTGATCATCGCAGAACCAAGTGCTTTGATCGGATTCGCAGGGCCAAGAGTTATTCGTGAAACCATTGGTAAAGATTTACCAGAAGGTTTCCAAACTTCGGAATTCTTGCAGGAAAAAGGTTTTGTTGATTTCATCGTGAAGAGAACAGAGATCAAACAACAGGTTTCCAGAGCGGTAAAACTTTTGATCCACGAATATCATTGATCAAATTATTGAACTAAAATGTACTCTCTCAAATTTGGGAGAGTTTTTTATTGATGAGATTTATAGGCATTTTTTTTCGAGCATTGAAGTCATTGACCTTTAGTAAACTATTAAAGGTTTTTTCCATTGGCGTCATGCATCCATTGTTCGCTTTTCTATACACCTATGCGAGCCTTAAAGCTTTCAAGATAGCAAAGGAATTGTATCCCAAGACCAATTCCAATAGCGGGATTGGGAATGCTTTCCGACACGCATATTGGTGCTGTATCATTATGATGTATTTCTGCAAGGTCTCCTCGCCTGAGAAGTCCTTGAAATGGTGCAAAAGACTGACAGATATGCATGAAGACCTGTTCCCGAACAAACCCTTGGAAACCAAAATGGATCTGCATAACAATCAATTGGGAATGGATTACTTTATGAGTCTTTTGCCAGGCGTTCACCGACAGTTTTTCGAGAGTAGTTTCTTTATTAAGGAGCTTCAGGAAAAGACAAAAGATGCGGTTCTAATAACTTCTGTTGATGAAGAGGTTGACAGAGATGTCCTGATCTATTTAGAATAAAAAAAGAACGCTCAAAAGGCGTTCTTTTTCAATTATTAATTTAGTGGAAAGGTTATTTCTTGATGAATTTCTTCGTCGTCTTTTTTTCGTTCTCGAAAGTGATTTTGATGAAGTAATTGCCTTTTGTCAAATCAGAAACATCAACTGTATTTTCTTTGGTTTCAGAGATCTTCTGTCCTGTGATGGATAGAACTTCAACAGACTTCAAAGCGTTTTCTGTGTTGACCTTGATGAATTTATCAGCTGGATTTGGTCCAAATGAAAAATCAGTTTTTCCGAAATCGTTCACAGCCAAAGTATTGTTAGACTTGTTCACACATCTTACCGAATAGCCGAAACTTTTTGCATCACCGCCAAAACCTGTTGTGCTGGATGCTGCAGCTCCTAGATAAACGAAACGATAAAAGTTTGGATTGGTGCTGGCAGATTTTGTCCAGATGTAAGCACGAGTCCCTTCGAAAGCCCATCCCAAGTCCTTGCGAGAACCTGCGCCAGCGATTTTAAGGTTGCTTTCAAAACCTCTTACGATTCCGCCATTTGTAGCGCCGACTGGTCTGGGGAAGATATTTTCCTTTTGCATTACAACATCCCAATCAGCTTCTGAAGGCATTTCCCAGTTGTCTCCAATGGCTTTACAAGGGTCGATGCCGTTGTGTTCTGTCACTTCGGAAAGGTTCTTTGCGGACCAAGTGTCATTTTGATCAGGATTTGCAAACCAGCCTTTATAATCGGAATTCCAAGGTGTTCCTCCGCCAATGTAGAATTGAGTTGTTCCATTTCCAAGGCCAACAGGATTGTTAGGAGTTGGATAAACATCCGTTGTTTGGGAAGTTTTCAATTGGTGTCCGTCATCCCAACGGCCGTATTGGAAATAGTCTCCTCTTGCACCTTCGTCGGCAATGCTTGTCGCAACGTTTGAACTTCCAAGGTTTTGCTGAAGCCACTCGTAACCGTCGGCAGCTCTTACAGTTTTGTAGGAAACGGTTTGGTTTTGATAAGTGAGGCTTACGCAACCATTGTCGCCAATATTATTACCTGCAGCTTGAGGCGTACAGTTTTGAGCTTTTGCATTGATGACCAATCCCAAAAGTCCTAAAAAAAGATATTTGTTTAGCATAAGTTTATTTTTACTGCAAACATATTTATTTAGAACAAATAAAAATAGTTAAATGATTTAAATCATAACCGAGATATTTAAGGGTTTTTCTTTACAGGACTGATTTTTAGTTTCTTTTGCTTGTGATTTGAAATTGCTAATTTTAGAATCATAATCGGTATTTCGTTAATTATAAAAAAATTGGCGATTCAATTTGAACCGCCAACTTAAAAAACTAGATATAAAATAGAAGTTTTACCACGCTTTCACAGCACCTCCTTTGAAGGTCTGCTTGGCAACGGCCTCTACTTCCGGAGATTGATAGGCTTTCACGAACGTTTTGATCTTCTCGTCGTTCTTATTGTCCTCTCTTGAAACGATCAAGTTGGCATAAGGCGAATCCTTGTCTTCTGTGAATAGACCTTCTTTTTCTGGATCCAAACCTGCCTGAGCCGCAAAATTGTTATTGATGATCGCCAGCACAACTTCTTTGTCTTCCAAAACTCTTGGGATCTGTGGTGCCTCCAATTCCAGAATTCTCAAATTCTTAGGATTTTCTGTGATGTCAGCTACTTTTGGTAATAGTCCAATGCTTTCTTTTAGTTTGATTAAACCTTGCTTTTGAAGCAATAACAATGATCTTCCGCCATTGGTAGGATCATTTGGGATGACGATGGTTTGTCCAGGCTTCAATTCTGAGATTGATTTGATCTTCTTTGAATAAGCAACAATTGGATAGACGAAAGTTTTCCCGACAATAGCCAATTTATAACCTCTCTGCTTCGATTGTTCTTCTAAGTAAGGCAAATGTTGAAACGCGTTCACATCTACATCGCCTTGGCTCAAAGCTTCGTTCGGAACGACATAATCGTTGAAACTTACTAATTCTACATCCAAACCATATTTCGCTTTGGCGACTTTTTTAGCTTCTTCTGCCAAACCTTGTTCAGGTCCGGAAGCTATGCCAACTTTTAAAACATTTGGGTTTGATTCTTTTTTACTGCAAGCTGACAATGTGATGACAGCAAATGCTAAAGCAATTATTTTTAATTTATTCATTTTTAATTTTTTATCTGTGATTGAATTTTTTCGAAAGGAAATCTCCCGCCAATTGAATGATGAACACCAGAATAATCAATAATACCAAAACCGAATTCATCACCGCAAAATCATAACCGATGTAGCCATATTGATAACCAACTTGTCCCAATCCACCAGCACCCACAGCGCCGCCCATTGCGGAATAACCTACAAGCGTGATCAAAGTGATACTGACATTATTGATAAGTGAAGGCAAAGCTTCCGGCAAAAGTACTTTTCGGATGATTTGCAATGGTTTTGCGCCCATCGATCTTGCCGCTTCTATCAAACCGGAAGGGATTTCCAACAAACTATTCTCTACTAATCTTGCAATAAATGGAGCCGAACCAACACTTAGTGGAACCAAAGCCGCCGCAACACCGATCGATGTTCCTACAATCGTTCTGGTGAACGGAATCATCCAAACAATTAAGATGATGAATGGAATAGAGCGGAAAATATTCACGATAACAGAGACGATCTGATGAGAAACTTTGTTCTCCAACAATTGTCCTTTTCTTGTCAAAAAAAGAAAAATTCCAGTTGGTAATCCCAAAAGAAATCCGAAAAATCCAGAAACCAAGGTCATCACAATCGTTTCTATCGTCCCTTGAAATAACAAATTGATAATACTATCCGACATAACCTAAAATTTCTGTGTTAGAATATTCATTTTCCAAATAAGCCAAAGCCTCGTTGATATTTTTGCCCTGCAATTCCACAAGCAAAACACCAAAACTCAGACTGCCAACGTATTCCAGTTGCGCACTGATCACTTTCGCCTTGATCTGAAATTTCTCAAACAAATTACTGATGACAAAACTCTGATCGTTGTTTCCGGTTAGCATAAATTTCACGAGTGGATTATTATTTCCACTATCACCGATGCTCAGTGAATTTTGATAGACCAAAGGCAATTCTATATTAAGAGAAGATTGGATAAATCCTTTCGTGATTTCCTGTTGCGGATTGGTAAATATTTGCTCAATATTTCCTTGCTCCACCAATTTTCCGTGATCGATGACCGCCACTTTGTCGCAGATCGTCTTGATCACTTCCATCTCGTGCGTAATCAGAAGAATGGTCAAGTTCAATTTTTGGTTGATGGATTTTAGCAATTTCAAAATCGATTTTGTAGTGGCTGGGTCCAGAGCGCTTGTCGCCTCGTCACAAAGCAGAACTTTTGGGTCATTGGCCAAAGCTCTGGCAATCGCAACTCTTTGTTTTTGTCCGCCGGAAAGATTAGCAGGATAATCCTTTGCTTTTTCATTCAGTCCAACAAGTTCCAGAAGGCCATTTACTTTTTCCTTGATCTCGGATTTCGATTTTCCTTCCAATTCCAACGGAAATGCAATATTGTCAAAAACCGTTCTGGAAGACAACAAGTTGAAATGTTGGAAGATCATCGCTATCTTTCTTCGTTCCAAAGTCAATTGAGCATCAGACAATTTCGTCAGTTCAACATTATCGACGATGACTTTTCCGTCATTCGGTTTTTCGAGAAGGTTCACGCAGCGGATCAGCGTACTTTTCCCGGCGCCGGAAGTTCCGATGACGCCAAAGATCTCGCCTTTTTCCACCGTCAAGGAAACGTCTGCCAAAGCCTGGATCGTCTTATTTTTGGTTTTAAAACTTTTGGTAACGTTTAAAAGTTCAATCATTTTTACGAATTAATTAAAATAAAAAACCTTTCAAATGAGAGTATGAAAGGTTTTCGAAATAAACACAATATTCTCTTCTTCATTCTATATCACTGAAATATATTACTGCAACAAACAAAACAAAATTTCAACATGGATAGTGTTTAAAAAAAGCCGAGGCAAAGGTATTAATTCAATTCATACTAAACAAGTATAATTTGGATTTATGACATAAATCAGTTTTGAAAATGTCTCTTTAATTTCAAAAGTTTAAAAATTTGGGCAGCTTTTTCCGTCCTCCGTTCCCGCTATTTTTTGCCCAACTTTTCCCAATGCACAAAAATGAGCTCCACTCAGGCCGGGCTGCGGGATTCGGTTTTCTATTAAAATTTTAATTTCTAAATCCCAGTTTCCAAAATCTATTATCATTTTTCTTACATTTACTGAAATTAATTTCCAGAATGGTTCTAAGCAGGATTTGGTCAGCCTTCATCATCATTGCAATTGCGGTGGCCTCTATCAAATATTTCAGTTCAGAGAATTACAGTCAGATCTTCAACGACATGGTAGTTGGGAAAGGCGGCGATACTATTCAGATCTCGCAAAAACCATTGGCACAGTTTTCTCCTGATATTCAGAGGTCTTTGAAAACCACGCCGGAACTCGAAGAAAATCACATCCATTACAAAATGGATTCCCTTCAAAACGTGAATACCTACAGAGTTGCCGCGACCGATGGCGTGATCGGAACCAGCGAAACAGCCGTGAATATCTGTCTGAAACTGATTGGGATCATGGCGCTTTTTATGGGATTTATGAGCATCGCCGAAAAAGCTGGCGGTATTAATTTCCTTAGCCGAATGATCCAGCCATTCTTTTCCAAATTATTTCCAGACATCCCGAAAAACCATCCATCATTTGGACATATGATGCTGAACTTCAGTGCCAATTTATTAGGATTGGACAATGCTGCAACGCCATTCGGACTCAAAGCCATGGAAAGTCTCCAAACCCTGAATCCCGATAAAGACAAAGCCAGCAATGCCCAGATTATGTTTCTCTGCCTGCATGCCAGCGGTTTGACCTTGATCCCGGTTTCCATCATTGCAATTCGTTCATCAATGGGTTCTGTAACGCCAACCGACATTTTTCTGCCATGTATGATCGCCACATTTTGTGCAACGTTGGCAGCAATGACGATCGTTTCTATCAGGCAAAAAATCAATCTTTTTCAGCCAATTGTTTTGGCTTATGTTGGTGGGATTTCTGTAATTATTGCTTTGCTTGTGATCTATTTGGTTCAACTAAGCAAAGACGAGTTGGATTCTTTCAGCAAAGTGATGAGCAACGGCATTATATTATTGATTTTCTTAGCAATCGTTTTGGGTGCCGTTTATAAAAAAATCAACGTTTTCGACGCATTCATCGATGGTGCGAAGGAAGGATTTACGGTTTGTGTGAAGATCATTCCGTATTTGGTAGGAATGTTGATTGCAATCTCTCTGCTAAGAACAAGCGGCGTTTTTGAGGTCATCATCGATGGAATGAAATGGATTGCCAGCGCTTCGCATCTAGATACCAGATTTGTGGACGGATTGCCAACCGCTCTTATCAAACCATTATCTGGTTCCGGAGCTCGTGGAATGATGGTAGATACGATGAAAACGTTTGGTGCGGACAGTTTTGCCGGGAAATTATCT
>Ga0308171_1000481_pt1 | contig 85025 bp, 68 predicted proteins | sample PhyGR1_FD_202135 | JGI IMG/M metagenome (GOLD analysis project Ga0308171, IMG submission 202135) | Phyllosphere microbial communities from UC Gill Tract Community Farm, Albany, California, United States - DLSLSG.R1 | ecosystem: Host-associated > Plants > Phyllosphere > Unclassified | place: USA...
TGGGGCACAAGGACGGCGTGGTGAAGGCCAATGTCGATGGCGTGGCCTTCCTGTTCAAGAAGAACAAGATCGATGCCTTCCAGGGCACCGGCAAGGTCGTGTCCGCCGGTAAGGTCTCCGTCACCGCCGAAGACGGTTCCGTGCAGGAACTGGAAACCAAGAACATCGTGATTGCCACCGGTTCGGATGTCGCGGGTATCCCGGGCGTTCAGGTCGATCTCGACGAGCAGGTTATCGTCTCCTCCACCGGCGCAATCGCGCTTCCCAAGGTTCCGGAAAAGCTCATCGTCGTTGGCGGTGGTGTCATCGGTCTCGAACTCGGTTCCGTCTGGCAGCGCCTCGGCGCCAAGGTCACCGTCGTCGAATATCTCGACAACATTCTCGGCAGCATGGATGGCGAACTGTCCAAGCAGGCGCAGCGTCTGTTTGCCAAGCAGGGCATCGACTTCAAGCTCGGCGCCAAGGTGACGGCCGTCGAAAAGACCGGCACTGGCGCCAAGGTCACGTTCGAGCCGGTCAAGGGCGGTGCAGCCGAAACGCTGGAAGCCGATGTGGTTCTGATCTCCACCGGCCGCAAGCCCTACACCGACGGTCTTGGCCTTGCCGAAGCCGGTGTTGCGCTGGACAGCCGCGGGCGTGTTGAAATCGACGGTCACTACAAGACCAATGTTGCCGGCATCTACGCCATTGGTGACGTGGTCAAGGGCCCGATGCTGGCGCATAAGGCAGAAGATGAAGGCGTTGCACTCGCCGAAATCCTTGCCGGTCAGCACGGCCACGTCAATTACGACGTCATCCCGGGCGTGGTTTACACCCAGCCGGAAGTTGCCTCCGTCGGCAAGACCGAAGAGGAACTGAAGGCCGCGGGCATTGCCTACAAGGTTGGCAAGTTCCCCTTCACCGCCAACGGCCGTGCGCGCGCCATGCAGGTCACCGATGGCTTCGTCAAGATCCTGGCCGACAAGGAAACCGACCGCGTTCTCGGCGGTCACATTCTCGGCTTCGGCGCTGGCGAAATGATCCAGGAAATTTCCGTGCTGATGGAATTCAGCGGCTCGTCGGAAGATCTGGGTCGCACCTGCCACGCGCACCCGACCATGTCGGAAGCGGTGAAGGAAGCGGCGCTCGCAACCTTCTTCAAGCCGATCCATATGTAATCGGATCCGTTCTACCCTCCCGTCAGGGGTGGGGCTGAACATTATATTTCGGCAAGGTTGAAAGCCGCATCTTGTTCTTCAGGATGCGGCTTTTATTGTGGCGTTTCAAACCGTTCAATAGCAAAGGCAAATCCATGGGTTCAACGTCCGTCACCGGCTACAGCATTCCGCAGAAGGCGCTTCACTGGATCATGGCGCTCCTGATCCTCTTCAACCTTCTCTTTCCCGACGGCATGGAACACTGGAACCGGTTGATGCGCCACGGTGAGGCGATCACGCCGGATGATATCGCGTCGGCCAATATCCATGCCTATGTCGGCATTGCCGTTCTGGTGCTTGTCTTGTGCGCCTCTGTCTTCGGCTGGTGCAGGGTGTGCCGGAGGCACCGGCCAATGAGCCGCCTCTGGCAAAGCTTGTCGCCAAGGTCACGCATTGGGCCTTCTATGCGATTTTCATCGTCATGCCGATGAGCGGTATCGGCAAATATTACTTCGGCAATGATATTGCGGGTGAGCTGCATGGCGGGCCGATCAAGGTTCTGCTCTGGGCGTTGATCGGCCTGCACCTTCTCGGCGTTCTGGTTCACCAGTTCTTCTGGCGCACCAACCTTTTGCGCCGGATGGCCTGATACCAAAGATCACTGAGGGTGATCCCTTCGCTCAAATCGAAAAGGGCAGGCCGCTCGGTAAGCGGCCTGCCCTTTTGCATTACGCCCGGATGGCGTGAAGATACTGGAAGTGTCGTTCATATTGTTCGAGCACATCCTGAATGAGTTCGTCCTTTGAAAATTCCATGACGTCATAATTCTGGCCGCCATCGAGAAGGAAGACCTCCGCCCGATAGTAATATTCGGCGCGTTTGCGATTGCTCTGGCTTTCAAAGAAGCTGTATCCGGGCGTTTCGTAACGGCGCATGCGCACGCCGTAGACGAACTCTTCCGGCTCCCCCGGTGCCACTTTCAGTTTCAGCTTGTTGGGCTCTTCGTTAAGTCTGGTTACGAGCGAGCGTTTTTCCAACTCTGCCGCGACAGCCCGCAAGGCTTCGGTCGCCGTCTCGCGCATGAAGCGTTCTCCTTCGGCCTTCGAGGGGTGGTGGAGAATGCCCTGCAACTGCCGCTGCCACGAGATGGCGTTGCGTGGTCTCAGGTTCTGGACGAGAGCGTTCTGACGAACGCCTTCCCGCCGCAGGCCTTTCCACAGCCCCCAGCACATCAAAAGCATGACGAAGGTGAAGGGAAGCGCCCCGGCAATGGATGCCGTCTGAAGCGCATCGAGCCCGCCTGCATAGAGCAGGATAGCGCCGATGACGCCGGAGGTGATTGCCCAGAAGACGCGACGCGCCACCGGTCCGTCTTCGCGTCCGCCAGACGTGAGGGTATCGATGACAAGTGCGGCCGAATCCGCACCGGTGACGAAGAAGAAGACGATCAGCGCCATGGCAAACCAAGACACATAAAGACCAAGCGGAAACTGTTCGAGGAACACAAACAATGCCAGCGTCACATCCTTGGAGACGGCCTCTGACACGGCCGTTGTTGCGCCGGTCAGATGAAGCGAAATCGCGGTATCGCCAAAAACCGTCATCCAGGCGAAACTAAAGCCTGCCGGGACGAGAAGAACGCCGGCGATGAATTCGCGGATGGTGCGGCCGCGCGAAATGCGGGCAATGAACATGCCGACGAAAGGCGACCAGGCGATCCACCAGCCCCAATAGAAGAGCGTCCAGCTTCCCAGCCATTTGCTCGGACCTTCATCCGGCGAATAGGCATACATGTAGAAGGTGCGCATGACGAAATGATCGAGATAGGCGCCGAGGTTCTGGACGAAGGCGCGCATCAGGAAGGTCGTCGGCCCCATGACGAAGACGAAGAGCATCAGCGCCACGGCCATCAGCATGTTGAGATTCGACAGGAACTTGATGCCCTTGTCGAGACCGGTCGCAACCGAGACGGTCGCCATGGCGGTGATGATGACGATCAGAGGGAGTTGCACCCAGAAGGAAATCGACCAGCCGAGCACATGGTTGAAACCGGCATTGACCTGCAGCACGCCAAGCCCAAGTGAGGTCGCCACACCGAACAGCGTGCCGATGACGGCGAAGACGTCGACCGCATTGCCGATCGGACCATAGATGCGATCACCGATCAGCGGGTAGAGAGCGGAACGCATGGTGAGCGGCAGGCCATGGCGAAAGGAGAAATAGGCCAGCGACAGGCCGATGACCGCATAGACGGCCCAGGCATGCAGACCCCAGTGGAAATAGCTGATCTCCATGGCGGTTCTCGCCGCCTCGATTGTCTCCGGGTCTCCGGTGGGTGGCGCGGTGAAGTGCTTGATCGGTTCGGCGACGCCGAAAAAGACAAGACCGATGCCCATGCCTGCGGCAAAGAGCATGGAGAACCATGCCCCGTAGCTGAAGTCCGGCTCCGCATGGTTGGGGCCGAGCTTGATGCGTCCGTAGCTGGAGCAGCCCAGGTAGAGCATGAAGATCAAAAAGATCGCGACCGACAGGAGATAGACCCAACCGAGTTCAGTGACAATCCAGGACTGCACGCCGCTAAACACAGTGGCAGAGCCCTGCGGCCAGATGACACCTGCCAGAACGAAAATGGCTGTTAGGCCGACCGACCAGAAAAAGACGGGCTTGTTGACGCCTTCCATCAACCCCACAGGCTTTGCGTCTTCTGAAATTTGTTCTTCAGCCATGTGTTTTCCCTCTCATTTTACAACTTAAACACAGTCCTATTGCGCGGGCGCGGTTGCCCCACGCTAAACGCGCCCATGCCGCAAATGTATTGCGCGCCAAATAGTTGCGTGTGTCTGTCCGTTTTCATACAGGGCCTCTAATACACGCAGAGGCCGAAGCCGTTGATGTCGCAGCAGCGGCGGATTGTCGCCTATCGGCGCCTCAAGAAAAGGACGATAGTGCAGCTGAGGGTCGGGCAATCGAAGGCTGGGGTGGTGGATATGCGAGATTTGGACGGAGTATTGCCGGGGGCAGATTGGCGCGATTGTTTCGAAGGGAAGATCGGCGATCACCCCTCTCACTCGCTCGATGTCGCGCGGCGTCTTCTGGATCATCCACCGGCCTGGATCAGCGGGTTGATGGCGCTTCGCAACGGCATCGTTTCGATTTTCGGGTTGAAAACTGTGGCGCTGGCAGCGGGCGAAATGGCCGGCGGGTTTCCTGTCGTCTCGTCTACGCCTGAGCGGACCGTTCTCGGTTTCAATGACCGGCATCTTGATTTCAGGATCGTGGTGGATCTGGAGGAACGGGCAGGCGGCAGCGTGGTGCGCGTGACCACCTTGGTTCGGCGCAAGAACCTGTTCGGACGGATCTATCTCTTCGCTGTCGGGCCGTTTCATCGCCGTATCGTGCCGACGACGATGCGACCCTTTTGCCGGGATGTGCGTGCTGTTCCGCTGTAACGTGATCAGTTCACCGGGGTCAGCGTAAAGCCCTTCTTCCGCAGCAGTTCGATGACGCCTTCATTGCCGGGCAAATGCAGCGCGCCAACGGCCATGAAGACGCCGCCTTGATCGAGGTGGCTTTGCGCCCTGTCGGCCATCACGTGATTACGGTCGGTGATCAGCCGTTGTTCGAAGGCGGCGTAGCCGTCATCACCCTTTTTCTCGTCCGGGTCGATGCTCTTCATCATCGGTGTGATCATGCCGATCTCGCCCTTGAGATAGAGATCGATCATGGTGGCCATGATGTCCTGCATCCGGTCACCCATGCGCAGCATTTCGATCAGCGACTGCACGTGGAAGGTCATCGGCAGATCGGACAGGGCGCTCATCTGCTCCACCAGCGTTTCCAGCCCGACAAGCTGCTTGCCCTCTTTTACCGCGTCATTGGCAAGCTTCATGTCGAGGAACTCCGCGCCCTTGGCCTTGCGCGCCAGTTCGCAGGCAGGCAGCGCCACGAAGCTGGAGAGGATCCAGGGCTTCATCTTGATCACCGCATTCAGCGGGATGCCACGCTCTCTCAGGCCGGTTTCGAGCTTTGCCACATCTTCCGGAGACAGCATGTCGGTGATGGACTTGCCATCGAGAAACATGGTGAGGTCAGGGCGGGCGAGAAGCGAGGCGCCGGACTTTTTCTCGCTGGTAATCTCGTCGGATTCGACGATCACGGTGCTGGCTTTGGCAAAGGCTTCTTTCGCACCCTTCGGCATATCCACCACGCGCGGATCGGCAAGGTGCATGGTGCCGAGGAGCCAGGAGGGCTCCTTGCCATCCTTCTCGACCTTCCAGAAGGTGCCTTTGCCATTCGGAGTCTTCGACGCCTCGGCGACGATCGCTGCATAGGCTGACGGATCGCTCTTCTGCATCTCGACCAGAATATCGCTACCCCGGCAAGCATCGGTTTGCTCGGCGGCACTGGCATCCGAGAGGGTCAAAAGCGTCATCAGCAGAATGGAGAGTGCAGCCAGATGCAGTGCGGCAAACAACCACAAAAGTGCATTGCCGAACCGGCCCATCAGTAGCGCTGTTAGGCCTTGCGGCCGCAAGAGAACGGTCATCGAATCACCTCCGTCTGCACCTTATGGCTTATAGGAGGGACCAGTTGCACGGACGGTTAATGCTCATGGTTTACAAAGCATTAACGAGCATCACGCCCTTGGATGGGCCTTGTCGTAGATATCCAGAAGCCGTGCCGTGTCGACACCGGTATAGATCTGCGTCGTCGACAGGCTGGCGTGGCCCAAGAGTTCCTGGATGGTGCGAAGATCGCCACCGCCCGCCAGAAGATGTGTGGCGAAGGAATGGCGCAGCGCATGTGGCGTGGCGTTGTCCGGTAGGTTGAAAGCACCGCGAAGCTTCTGCATCTCGCGCTGGATGATCGCCGGCTGCAACCTCCCGCCGCGCGCGCCGAGGAAGAGTGGTTCGTCGTTTGAGAGCGCATAGGGGCAGAGCTTGCGATAGGTCTCGACTGCCTCCAGCACCACGGGAAGCAGCGGCACGAGGCGCATCTTCTTACCCTTACCGATGACACGCAGGCTTCTGGCGCCCGCCGGAAAATCGACAGGCCTGAGATCGAGCGCTTCGGAGATACGCAAACCGCAGCCATACAGCAGCGCCAACACCGCGGCGTTGCGCGCGGCAATCCACGGCTCTTCGGCCAGTTGCCCGTCTTGCGTGGTGATCCTCAGTGCCTGTCCGTCGGTCAAGGGCTTGGGCAGAGACTTCGGCTGTTTGGGTGCGCGCATGGCGGTGGCGCCTGCGGCGTTGACGAGCCCGGTCTTTTCTAAAAAGCGCAGGAGCGAGCGCAGGCCAGCAAGATTTCGGCCCAGCGATCGCGCGCCGGTTCCCTCCTTGCGGCGCGCAGCCAGAAAGGCGCGCAGATCGGTGGCGCGGAGATTTTCGATATCCTTGATGCGGGCGGGATGGCCATTATAGCCGGTCATGAAGATCAGGAACTGGCGTGTATCGCGCTCATAGGCATCCAGCGTGTGCTCTGACAAACGGCGTTCGTCTTCCAAGGCGGCCAGCCATTCCCGGCGCTTTTCCAGAAGCTCCGGATCGGCAAAGGTGAGAATTTCGTCCACGTCGTGCATCCTCTTGCGATCAGGCGTCCATCATAGGCATGTGCGGTCAGCATTTGGTTAACGGGTCGATAACGCGGTGGGGAGGCCGGATTATGATGTGTGTGAAAAGCGTTCCGATTTTCGCGACGATGCTATAGAGGTTCCCTTTTCGTTGCCTAAAGGACAATGTCGCCGCAACCATGGCAGACGATTCGACCGATCTTTTTGGCGCTCTGTTTGGCCCCGCATCCGGCAGCATGAAACCGGGTGACGCTGGGCCTGCTGTCGCCGTTCCCGTTCTGGTGCCGATGCCCGCGCCCGGTCCCTATAGCTATGGCGTGCCGGACGATATGGTGGTGGAGCCGGGCTCCATCGTCCAGGTGCCGCTTGGTCCACGGCAGGTCATTGGCGTCGTGTGGGACAAGAATGATGGCCCTGCCGTCGATCCGAAGAAGCTTCGCCCGATCACCAAGACATTCGACTGCCCGCCGCTTCGCGACGAGATGCGCCGCTTCATTGACTGGGTGGCATCCTATACGCTCTCGCCGCCCGGACTGGTGGCGAAGATGGCGCTGCGTGCGCCTGCCGCTTTCGATCCCGAACCGATGGTCGAAGGACTGAGGCTGACCGAAGCCCGGCCGGAACGGCTCACCCCCGCACGCGAGCGCGTGATCGAGCTTGCCGGTGAAGGCCATGGCTGGACGCGCAGTGGACTTGCCCATGCCGCGGGTGTTTCCACCAGCGTAGTCGAGGGTCTTGCCAAGCAGGGCGTGTTTGAGACCGTGTTTCTGCCAGCGCCTCCCGTAGTGGCGGAGCCTGACCCGGACTATGCGCCGTCACGACTGGAAGGGCCGCAAAAGCAGGCGGCATCCGAAATTCTGGAGGATGTGCGCAAGGGTGGCTTTGCCGTCTCGCTGATCGATGGCGTTACGGGCTCGGGAAAGACGGAGGTCTATTTCGAGGCGGTGGCAGAGACCTTGCGGCAGGGCAAGCAGGTGTTGATCCTGCTGCCGGAAATCGCTCTGACCGCCGCCTTTCTCGACCGGTTTCAGGACCGCTTCGGCTCACGCCCGGCGGAGTGGCATTCTGATATCTCGCCGCGTATGCGTGAACGGGTCTGGCGACAGGCCGTGACGGGTGAGGTGCGTGTCGTGGCGGGCGCGCGCTCGGCACTCTTCCTGCCTTTTGACAATCTCGGTCTCATCATCGTCGATGAAGAGCATGATCCGGCCTACAAGCAGGAAGACCGCGTCTTCTATAATGCGCGCGATATGGCGGTGGTGCGGGCTCGCATCGGCGATTTTCCGATCGTGCTGGTTTCGGCCACGCCTTCGGTGGAAAGCCAGGTCAACGGCAATTCCGGCCGCTACAATACCATTCATCTGCATACGCGCTTTGGCGATGCGGCGATGCCAGATCTGCATCTGGTCGATATGCGCCGCCATCCGCCGGAACGTGGAGGGTTTCTGTCTCCTGTCTTGCTGCGCGGTATTGCCAAGACCATCGAGAAGGGCGAGCAGGCGCTACTCTTTCTCAATCGGCGCGGCTATGCGCCGCTGACGCTGTGCAGGGTCTGTGGTCATCGCTTCCAGTGCCCGCAATGCTCAAGCTGGCTGGTGGAGCACCGTTTCCGCAGCCAACTCCAGTGCCATCAATGCGGCTATAGCGAGCCGACGCCGGATCATTGCCCGGAATGCGGCACCTTCGATCATCTGGCCGCCTGCGGTCCTGGCGTGGAGCGCATCGCTGAAGAGGTCGAGAAGCATTTTCCCGAGGCCCGCACCATCGTGCTGTCCTCCGACCTGATGGGCGTGAAGCGCCTGCGGCTGGAGCTCGAAGCCATCGTCAAGGGCGAGGCGGATATCGTCATCGGCACGCAGCTTGTCGCCAAGGGCCACAATTTCCCGCTGATGACGCTGGTCGGGATTGTCGATGCCGATCTCGGACTGGCGAATGGCGATCCGCGAGCGGCGGAGCGCACCTTCCAGCTTCTGTCTCAGGTTACGGGCCGTGCCGGGCGAACCGGGCGCAAGAGCCATGGCCTGTTGCAGACCTACCAGCCGCAGCATCCGGTGATGCAGGCGATCGTCTCAGGTGACGCGGAAGCCTTTTACGAGCGCGAAATCATCGAGCGCGAAAAGGCGCTGCTGCCGCCTTTTGGGCGCTTGGCCTCCATCATCGTGTCCGCCGATAGCCGGGCGGAAGCGGAAACCCATGCGCGTGCGCTTCGTGCGTCTGCACCTCAAGCGCCCGGCATCATGCTGCTGGGACCAGCGGAAGCGCCACTTGCACTTATCCGCGGGCGGCATCGCTTCCGGCTTCTGGTGCATGGCAAGCGTAATTCCGACATGCAGTCTTTCCTGCGGGCAATGATCGCCAATGGCCCGAAGGAGCGGGGCTCCATCCATGTGCAGACGGATATCGATCCGCAGAGCTTCCTGTAGCGGGGTTTGGACGCAACCATCTTTCGGCATCGTTCCTGCCGTGGCATAAGGCGGCCAAGGGATTCGCAATTTGGGGGCGGAATGATGGAGTTTTACTTTCCGACGGAACCGGGTGAGCAGCTGGCTTTTTTCGCAGCGGTTCTGTCGTCGCTGATCGGCCTTGTGGTGATGTTTGCACCGATGATCACCTTTCGCCTCTTCGGCCTGCAGGTGGCGGGCGAACGGCGTGATGGGCTGGTGTTGATCCGCTCCTGCCTTGCCGGCTTCTATCTCGGTCTCGGCGCGTCGGCGCTGCTTCTTGCGCAGCCAATGGTCTACTTGGCCTTCGGCGCGGCCTTTGCGCTCGCTTCCTTCGGCGCGCTGCTTTCCATCCTGTCGGATGGAGGCGCAACGATCCGCAATTCATTACTTCTGGTTGTGCATACCGCACTGGCTGCTCTTCCGCTGATGTATGTGTTTGGGCTGGTTTAACGCAGGGTTCACAGCATTTCTTCCCGGTATCAGCGTCACAACCGCGTCATTGGGAAAATTAAACGGCATTACCCCTTGCCCAAAAGAAGGTTTCCGCTATTACGCGTGTTGCGAGTCCCGGCTTCCTATGCTAGACGGACCGCGAAATCGAGATAAGGCAGGGGGGAATTCCAGCCTTTTTCGGGGAAATTGAAACGAATTCAAGAATTTGACGAAGCCGATCTCTCGGCTGCGTTTTCTTGGATGAATAGCAGGGAAAAATTGCCCGTGGCAGATACCTCCCATGGAACATCCGGTGTAGCGGAAAGGTATGCGTCTTCGCTTTTCGAGCTTGCCTTGGAAGCGGGTGTTGTTGAGGCAGTCGGCGCCGATCTCGACAGGTTTCAGGCCTTGCTCGATGAAAGCGACGACTTGAAGCGTCTGGTTGCGAGCCCGGTCTTCTCTGCGGAAGATCAGTCGAGGGCCATTTCGGCCATCGCCGAGAAGGCTGGCATTTCCGGTCTTGCTGCCAATTTCCTTAAGGTTGTGGCCAATAACCGCCGCCTGTTTGCCGTTCCCGGCATGATTGCCTCCTACCATACTATTGCTGCTGCCCACCGCGGCGAAATTGTTGCCGAAGTTACTTCGGCGCATGCGCTCGACGAAGCGCAGGAAACTGAACTGAAAGCGGCGCTCAAGAGTGTGACCGGCAAGGATGTGACGATCGCTCTTACGGTCGATCCCTCCATCCTCGGTGGTCTCATCGTCAAGGTCGGTTCACGCCAGATCGATACGTCTCTTCGCACCAAACTTTCCACCCTTAAGCTTGCACTGAAAGAGGTTGGCTGATGGATATCCGCGCCGCGGAAATTTCCGCAATTCTGAAAGATCAAATCAAAAATTTCGGCAACGAGGCGGAAGTCTCCGAAGTCGGCCAGGTTCTGTCCGTTGGTGACGGTATTGCTCGCGTTTACGGCCTCGACAATGTCCAGGCTGGTGAAATGGTCGAGTTCCCCGGCGGCATTCGCGGCATGGCGCTGAACCTTGAAGCCGACAATGTCGGTGTGGTTATTTTCGGTTCCGACCGTGACATCAAGGAAGGCGACATCGTCAAGCGCACCGGCGCGATCGTTGACGTTCCTGTCGGTCCTGAGCTGCTCGGCCGCGTCGTTGACGCTCTCGGCAACCCGATCGACGGCAAGGGCCCGATCAATGCGACGGAACGCCGCCGCGTCGACGTCAAGGCTCCTGGCATCATTCCGCGCAAGTCGGTTCATGAGCCGATGTCGACCGGCCTCAAGGCTATCGACGCTCTGATCCCGGTTGGTCGTGGCCAGCGCGAGCTCGTCATCGGCGACCGCCAGACCGGCAAGACCGCCATCATTCTCGACACGTTCCTGAACCAGAAGCCGATCCACGACAACGGCCCGGACAACGACAAGCTGTACTGCGTCTACGTCGCCGTCGGCCAGAAGCGTTCGACCGTTGCCCAGTTCGTCAAGGTTCTGGAAGAGCGTGGCGCTCTGCAATACTCCATCATCATCGCGGCAACCGCATCCGACGCTGCTCCGATGCAGTTCCTGGCTCCGTTTGCCGGTTGCGCCATGGGCGAATACTTCCGTGACAACGGCAAGCATGCCCTGATCGCCTATGACGATCTTTCCAAGCAGGCTGTCGCCTACCGTCAGATGTCGCTTCTTCTGCGTCGTCCTCCGGGCCGCGAAGCTTACCCTGGCGACGTTTTCTATCTGCACTCGCGTCTTCTCGAGCGCGCTGCCAAGATGAGCGACGAAATGGGTTCCGGTTCGCTGACGGCTCTGCCGGTCATCGAAACCCAGGGCAACGACGTTTCCGCCTTCATTCCGACCAACGTGATCTCGATCACCGACGGCCAGATCTTCCTCGAAACCGACCTGTTCTATCAGGGTATCCGTCCGGCTGTTAACGTCGGTCTGTCGGTTTCGCGCGTTGGTTCTGCCGCTCAGATCAAGGCCATGAAGCAGGTTGCCGGCTCGATCAAGGGTGAACTTGCCCAGTATCGTGAAATGGCAGCATTCGCCCAGTTCGGTTCGGATCTCGATGCCTCCACCCAGCGCCTGCTGAACCGTGGTGCGCGTCTGACCGAGCTTCTGAAGCAGCCGCAGTTCTCTCCGCTCAAGACGGAAGAGCAGGTCGCGGTGATCTTCGCTGGCGTCAATGGCTACCTCGATAAGGTCGCGGTCAACCAGATCGGCAAGTTCGAACAGGGTCTGCTCTCCTACCTTCATTCCGAAGGCAAGGCGATCCTCGACACCATCCGCACGGAAAAGGCTATCAGCGACGATACCAAGGGCAAGCTCAAGGCTGCTCTCGATAACTTCGCCAAGTCTTTCTCCTGATTAGGCTCTGACTGGGACGGATAACGGATGCCTTCACTAAAGGATCTGAAAAACCGCATTGCCTCCGTAAAGGCGACGCAGAAGATAACCAAGGCGATGAAAATGGTCGCCGCGGCGAAGCTTCGGCGCGCCCAGGAAGCTGCGGAGGCCGCCCGCCCTTACTCGCAGCGCATGAGCGCCGTGCTGGCCAACATCGCTCAGGCGGTGGAAGCCGATGTCGCTCCGGCGCTGATGACCGGAACCGGCAAGGACGATGTGCATTTGCTCGTCGTCTGCACGGCCGAGCGCGGTCTTTGCGGCGGTTTCAACTCACAGATTTCCCGCTTTGCCCGCGATCAAGCCCGCAAGCTGATGGCGCAGGGTAAGACGGTCAAGATCATCACGGTCGGCAAGAAGGGCTACGACAGCCTTCGTCGCGAATTCTCGTCCAACATCATCGAGCGCATCGAACTGCGTGACGTGAAGCGGGTGGGTTTTGCCAATGCCGATACGATCGCCAAGAACATCATTGCCCGTTTCAACGCTGGCGAGTTCGATGTCTGCACGCTGATCTATTCGGAGTTCAAGTCCGTGATCAGCCAGATCCCGACCGGCCTCCAGCTGATCCCGGCTGCTGTTCCGACGGTCGAACAGGCAGCGACCAGCAACACGGCGATCTACGAATACGAGCCGGATGCGGCCTCCATTCTGGAAGACCTCATTCCGCGCAACATTTCCGTTCAGGTTTTCCGCGCACTGCTGGAAAACGTGGCTGGCGAAATGGGCGCAAAGATGAGCGCGATGGACAACGCAACCCGCAATGCCGGTGAAATGATCCACAAGTTGACGCTCTCCTACAACCGTCAGCGTCAGGCTCAGATCACCAAGGAACTCATCGAAATCATTTCGGGCGCGGAAGCGCTCTGAGGTAAGGAAAGAGGGTAAGGATAATGGCTCAGGCAGCTACCCCCATTAAGACCGCAGCGACCCAGGGCGCTACCGGCAAGGTTACGCAGGTTATCGGCGCTGTCGTGGACGTTGCGTTCGAAGGCGAACTGCCGGCGATCCTGAACGCGCTCGAAACCGACAACAACGGCAACCGCCTTGTTCTCGAAGTTGCGCAGCACCTCGGCGAAAACGTCGTTCGTACGATCGCGATGGACTCGACCGAAGGTCTGGTTCGTGGCCAGCCGGTGGCTAACACCGGTTCGCCGATTTCGGTTCCGGTTGGTCTTGAGACGCTCGGCCGTATCATGAACGTCATCGGCGAGCCGGTTGACGAAGCTGGTCCGCTGAACACGGCAACCAAGCGCTCGATCCACCAGGAAGCCCCGGCCTACGTTGACCAGTCGACGGAATCGGAAATCCTCGTCACCGGCATCAAGGTCGTCGACCTGCTGGCACCTTACGCAAAGGGCGGCAAGATCGGCCTGTTCGGCGGCGCTGGCGTCGGCAAGACGGTTCTGATCATGGAACTCATCAACAACGTCGCCAAGGCGCATGGCGGTTACTCCGTCTTCGCAGGTGTGGGTGAGCGTACCCGTGAAGGTAACGACCTTTACCACGAAATGATCGAGTCGGGCGTTAACAAGCACGGCGGCGGCGAAGGCTCCAAGGCTGCTCTCGTTTACGGCCAGATGAACGAGCCGCCAGGCGCACGTGCCCGCGTTGCTCTGACCGGTCTGACGATCGCTGAAAACTTCCGCGATGAAGGCCAGGACGTTCTGTTCTTCGTGGACAACATCTTCCGCTTCACGCAGGCTGGCTCAGAAGTGTCCGCTCTGCTCGGCCGTATCCCGTCTGCCGTTGGCTATCAGCCGACGCTTGCAACGGACATGGGCCAGATGCAGGAACGCATCACCACGACGACTAAGGGTTCGATCACCTCGGTTCAGGCCATTTACGTTCCCGCCGACGACTTGACCGACCCGGCACCTGCCACCTCGTTCGCCCACTTGGACGCAACGACGGTTCTGTCGCGCTCGATCGCCGAAAAGGGTATCTACCCGGCTGTTGACCCGCTCGACTCCACCTCGCGCATGCTCGATCCGCTGATCGTTGGCGAAGAGCATTACGAAGTGGCTCGTAAGGTTCAGTCGACCCTGCAGCGCTACAAGGCTCTTCAGGACATCATCGCCATCCTCGGCATGGACGAACTGTCGGAAGAAGACAAGCTGTCGGTTGCCCGCGCACGTAAGATCGAGCGCTTCCTGTCCCAGCCGTTCTTCGTTGCCGAAGTCTTCACCGGTTCTCCGGGCAAGCTCGTGGCTCTCGAAGACACGATCAAGGGCTTCAAGGGTCTCGTCAACGGCGAGTACGACCACCTGCCGGAAGCGGCATTCTACATGGTCGGCTCCATGGACGAAGCCATCGAGAAGGCAAAGAAGCTGGCTGGCGAAGCCGCTTGATGTGATTGAACTGGTGCGCGGTTTTCGCCGCGCGCCGTTTCCCTCCGCGACATCGTCTGTCGCGCAATCAGAAGAAGTGAATAGCCATGGCCGACACTTTCAAATTCGAACTTGTTTCTCCCGAGCGTTTGCTGGTCTCCGAAACGGTCAGCGAAGTCGTGATTCCGGCGACGGATGGCGAAATGACGGTTCTGGCGAACCATGCACCGGTCATGACGACGATCAAGCCCGGAATCGTTACGGTGAAGACGGCATCTGGCGAAACTCACAAATATGTGGTGTTCGGCGGCTTTGCCGACATTCTGCCGACCGGCTGCACGCTGCTCGCTGAATCGGCCATCTCGGCTGACGACATGAGCCCGGATGATCTGCAGAAGCGCATCGCCGCTGCCCGTTCGGAGATCGAGGAAGGCAACCACCACCACGATCACCTGACGAAGCTGGAAAAGCACCTTTACGAGCTGACGAACCTGCACGAGGTTCTCGTCGCCGCTTGAAAGGACCGGGCGGGATCGCGCGAGCAACCGTCCACATAGGAAATGAGAAAAGAGCGGTCCAAGTGGCCGCTTTTTTTGTTTTTATGCAGCGTCACGGGGACGACACGCATGTTGGGCTTGGCGGTCGCTTCATGCTGCGCCTTTGCGTGATGAGCACGCTCCAGTGGCTCATGCGACAGCGTACCCGTGCCATTGGCAGAGGCCAGGCTGACGGCAATCGCGGCGAGAGATGCCGATGTCTAAGGGTAGCCCTCCTCTCACTGTCTCCCTGCGACGGCACAGAAACGGGAGTGGGCACTATGGCGGATGGGCGTGTGTGTTGCGGTGAGGCTGCTCGCGCCCTAATGTCTTGAGGAATAGGATGAGGTCCGCTCAGCTCAGCAAGGACGTCACCACCGTGCGTTAAGAGCCGCCCTCTAAATTGCCTGGCGTATCTCAACTTGAACACGCACTGCGCCGACCGCGACACCCTCGCTCATGGACGAGGCACGCTTTAAAACTCGGTCCACTCTGCCGCAACAACGGCTGGCGTTGCCGATCGAAAGCGTCGTGCAGGCATCTGCCTTGGCAGTGTGACCCCCTCCCGAGTGGATAGAGACGTGACTGGCGAAGGGGCAGGCGATGGGGCATTGGCAAAGCCGACGTCAAACTGTGTCAGTAGCTGGCGGAGCGTTTCGGCTTCCCGTGCCAATCCGTGGCTGGCTGCCGTCGTCTCTTCCACCATGGCGGCGTTCTTTTGAGTGGCCTGGTCCATGAGGTTGACGGCATTGTTGATCTCGCTGAGGCCCGTTGCCTGTTCGCGTGTGGCTTCGACGATGGCCGACACATTGGTGTCGATCCTCTCGACCTGGGACGCGATGTGCTTCAAGGCTTCTCCCGTTTCGCCCACCAGACCCACACCGCGCGCCACATGCGCGCCGGACGCATTGATCAGTTGCCTGATCTCCTTGGCGGCTGCGGCGGAGCGCTGGGCCAGATCGCGGACCTCTTGCGCCACGACAGCAAAGCCCTTGCCGGACTCGCCCGCGCGAGCCGCCTCCACGCCAGCATTCAACGCCAGAAGGTTTGTCTGGAAGGCGATGCTGTCGATGACGGTGATGATGTTAGTGATCTCGCCGGCGGAATGGGAAATCGCGTCCATGGCGGCGATGGCGCGGTGAACGATCTCGCCGGATCGCTCCGCATTGGCCTTGGTCTCGCTGACCAGATGGCCCGCCTCATCGGCTCTCCGGCTGGCGTCCGCACCCGTGGTGGTGATTTCTTCAAGGGCGGCGGCACTCTGCTCCAGGGAGGCGGCTTGCTGCTCGGTGCGCTGCGCGAGCTGGTCTGCGGCGACGCGTATCTCTGCCGAGCCGGAGGCGATGATCTCCGCGTTCTGCGCCACGGTCTGCATCGTCAGGCGCAGCTTTTCGATCACCTCGTTAAAGTCGCTACGAAGCTTCTCCATGCTGGGCACGAAGGGCGTGTCGAGGCGCTGGCGCAGATCGCCTTCCGCAAGCGCACGCAGCGCCAGTCCAAGCGTCGAGATCGCGCTCATGCGCGGTGTCACGTCGGTCGCAAATTTCACCACCTTCACCACCACGCCGCTGTCGTCGAGGATGGGGTTATAGGCTGCCTGGATCCAGACCTCCTTGCCGCCCTTGCCAAATCGGACGAACTCGTCGGAAATGAATTCACCGGCGGCCAGCCGCCGCCAGAAATCGCGGTAGGCGTCCGACGCTGCATAGGCTGGCTCGCAGAACATCCGGTGATGACGCCCTTGGATTTCCTGCAGGCCGTAGCCGAGCGTATGACAGAAATTCTGGTTGGCGGTGATGATGTCGCCTGCTGGCGTGAACTCGATGACCGCCTGAGAGCGGGAGATCGCTTCCAGCTTGCTGTTGTCCTCCTTTGCCTTCAGCTTCTTTTCGGTGATGTCGCTGGCGATCTTCACCACCTTATAGGGTTTGGTGCCGCGGAAGACGGGATTGTAAGACGCCTCAATCCAGATTTCGCGCCCGTCCTTTCGCAGCCGCTTGAATTCACCGGCCCTAAACGAGCCTGTCGCCAACGCGCTCCAGAAGTCCTGGTAGTCTGCCGAGTTCGCATAATCCTGATCGCAAAAAATCCGGTGATGCTTTCCGACAATCTCGGTCAGCTCATAGCCGAGTGCTTCGCAGAAATTGGCGTTTGCTTCCAGGATAGTACCGTGCAGATCGAACTCGATCACTGCTTGCGATGTGGAGAATGCTCTCAGAACGTTGGTCTTGTCAGCGCTTTTTGCCAGCCAAAACATTTTCCCCTCCAGGCCAGCCGAAATGTTGTGGCGGTGCTCCCGATAGCTGAGCACACTGAATCCCGTTACTTGCGCCTCGGCCAGATCGATTGTGCGCTTGTATCAATTTATTAGAGCATCTTAATATTAATGGTTTCTTTCTTAGTGTAATCGCAATAATGCTGTGTACGGAATACTACATAGCGTCGCAGCGTTACCTCTTCATACCGGGAGCGGGATTCTTGTGGCATCCGATACAGCAGGACCGCCAGAGAAAAGCAAAAAGCCGCGCGGAGCTGTCCGCACGGCTTTGAAGATTGGTCTTGAAGATGAGGCGCCGATCAGGCGGCCAGTTCATCCATATCGGTTCCCTTGAACATCTTGGCGAGGTTCAGGAAGCAGATCATGCCATGCTCGTTGGCGATGATGCCCTCGGAGAAGGACTTGTCGAAGGAGGCGGAGACTTCCGGAACGGGCTGAACCTGGCTCGCCGGGATGGTCAGAATGTCGGAGACGCGGTCGACCAGCATGCCGATGACCATGTTATGCACTTCGGCAACGACGATGGCGCTACGCTCATTTGCAACCGTGCTCGTCATGCCAAGCTTGTAAGCAAGATCGATGATCGGAATGACCGAACCGCGCAGGTTCATGACGCCGATGACATCCGGCGGAGCATGCGGAATAGGCGTCGATGGTGCCCAGCCGCGGATTTCGCGAATCGTGGTGGTCTTGACGCAGAATTCCTGATCGTGAAGACGAAACGCTATGATTTCGAGGGTTTCGCCGCCGAAGTTTGTCGAGTTGATCATTGCCATCAGAATTCTTCCCAATCCTTTTGTATCGGAGCCAGAGCGAGAGAACCTGACGTCGCGTGAACCGCGGGCTTCGGCTTCCTCTCCGGAGCGCGCGCCACCGGCGCTCTTTGTTCAAGCTTCACTGGTTGATTCGTAACAGAAGAATGTTTCCCAAATCTAAATTGCGCGAGAAGTTCGTACAGGACGTGCGCTTCATGCTCGAGTCCATGGCTGGAGGAGGTCGTCTGCTCCACCATGGCGGCATTTTGCTGGGTATTGGTGTCCATGGCTTCAACCGCGTGGCTGATTTCCCTGACGCCATTGGCCTGGTCATGCGCTGTCTCGACAATCGCCGCGACATTGGTGTCGATCTCTGCCACCTGGCCGACAATCTTGCTCAGTGCCTTGCCCGTCTCGCCAACGAGATCGACGCCTTCCTTCACCTGATTGGCAGAGGTGTTGATCAGCGTCTTGATCTCTTTTGCCGCATTGGCCGAGCGTTGCGCCAGTTCACGCACCTCCTGCGCCACAACCGCAAAGCCCTTGCCAGCTTCACCGGCGCGTGCCGCTTCGACACCGGCGTTCAGGGCAAGCAGGTTGGTCTGGAAGGCAATGTCGTCGATGACGCCGATGATGTTGCCGATCTCATTGGAGGATTGAGAGATGCGACCCATGGCTTCGATCGCCTTGCCGACGATGAGGCCGGACTGCTCCGCATCGGCCTTGGTGTTGGCAACGAGACGACCGGATTCTTCCGCACGGTTTGCGTTTTGGGCAACGGTGCGGGTGATCTCATGCAATGCCGCAGAGGTTTGTTCAAGTGCCGCAGCCTGCTGTTCGGTACGCCGCGCCAGGTTGTCGGTGGCTTCGCTGATTTCACGCGCACCCATGGTGATGCCGCTCGTGCTTTTCGCCACATCGCGCATGGCCGATTGAAGCTTTTCCAGCGAGGCATTGAGATCGTGGCGGACTTTTTCCAATGTGGGGGTGAACGGTACGGAGATCGTGCCGGTCAGGTCGCCATTCGACAGTGCCGTGAGACTTGCGGCAAGACCGTCCACAGCCACAACGCGATCGGTGACGTCGGTGGCAAATTTGACGATCTTGAAAACTTTGCCGTTTTCATCGAAGATTGGATTATAGGAGGCCTGAATCCAGATCGGTTTCCCGGTCTTGGTGATGCGCTTATATTCGGCCGTGGTGAATTCACCGCCCGCCAGCTTTTTCCAGAACTCATCGTAGGATGGATCGCGGTGGACTTTGTCTTCGCAGAACATGCGATGATGTCTTCCGCGGATTTCCTCGAGCGTATAGCCCAACGCATTGAGAAAGTTCTGGTTGGCCGAAATGATGTCGCCAGTGGGCGTGAACTCGATGACAGCCTGCACACGCGAAATCGCGTCCAGCTTGCCGGAGTCCTCGGCGGCCTTCCGCTTCGCCTCCGTGATGACGGTTGCGAGCTTAACGACGCTCTTGACGCGATTGCCAATCATGACCGGGTTGTAGGAGGCCTCGATCCAGACTTCCCGTCCGTCCTTGGCGATGCGCTTATATTGACGCTTGTCAAAACGACCGGCCGCGAGGTTTGTCCAGAACTGCTTGTAATCCTCGGTGTTCGCGTAGGAAGGTTCGCAGAACATGCTGTGGTGTTTGCCAATGACCTGGTTGGCTGTGTATCCCATCGCACCGCAGAAATTTTCATTCGCGGAAAGAATATTGCCGGACGTATCAAATTCGATAATGGCTAGAGAACGGCCTAAAGCAGCGAGAATTGCCTTTGCCTGTGTTCCAGGAAGGAAGAGCATTCAATAACTCCGTCACGGTTCAACCGTAAGGTCATACCAGTATTGCGTTGCGGCGGAACAAGAGCCTTAGGCGCGGCGTGCGGATGGTTCAGGGCAACAACAGTTGTTTTAGCCCAGCATCTTTAAAAATCTCTGAATTGTAAGAAGTTTGACTATTTCCTTAACGTGACCTCAGAAATCTGGTTGTTCACGCATAAGTTGATCAGTATTCCTTTTCATAAAAAATACCGGCGGCTCCTTCGCCGCTGGCGCCGGCCTCTCCGCGCAGCTTCACACCGCGTCCGACGTCGAGATTGATAATGGCCTTTGCGCCGGAATCGCCACTCTGCTCCAGTTCGAGATAGGTTCTTTCATTGATGTATTTTCCGGCGGAGACGCGTGCGCGTCCTTCGGAGTCGGTGGAAATATCGAGATCGTCGATGCCAAGATTGCTGCGCAGGCTGTCGAACAGCGACGTGGAGCGCCCGCCGGCCAGCTGGCTTGCCGCGTCTGCCAGGCGTGCGATCTGCAGCGGAGAGAGCTTCGACATGGACTGGCCGAAGATCAGTTGCGCCATGATCTCATCCTGCGGCAGTGCAGGCGAGGAGGTGAAGGCGAAGGCCGGATCGTTGGCGTTGCCGCTGACTGTCACCGTCACGGTATTGGAGCCAACGGTGGAATCGGCAGACATATTGAGAACAGGGATCAGACCGCCACCGAAGGTGATATCGCCGTTGGTGAAATCAAGCCGGCGGGTCAGAATCTCCAACCGGCCGCGGCGCATGGTGAAGCCACCTGAGACCTGCGGGTTCGCCGCCGTGCCGCGAACGGTCAGATTGCCGTTCAATTCGGCATCGACACCGCGCCCGCGTACGAAGATGCCGCTCGGCGCGTTGATCTGGAGATCGAGGCCGATGGTCGAGGAGGTGCCGTCACCACCCTGGTCTGCGCGCAGTTCCGCATCCTGGCGTCGGACCGCGGGCGGGGCGTTCTTGTGCTTGATGTCGATTTCCGCCAGCGAAGCGGGCAGCCGTTCGGGAATTGTGACCGCGCTCTTGTCCAGCGTGATCGTCCCGGCAAGCATGGGCGAGGTCAGGACCGGTCCTTTCAACGTCACCGTACCGCTGGCCTGGGTGGTGAAGAGCGTACCGTCCACGTAAGTGGCGCGGTTCAGTGTGAGGCTGAGATCGGCAGGGAAACCGGCGCCAGGATTGATGCCGATGGTGCCGGAGCCCGAGAGCGTTCCGCCGCCTGACATGGCGCCGGTCAGCCGTGAAATGGTGGCGACATCGCGGTTGAAGCTGATCGTCGCGGCAATATTGTTGACGGTCAGATTGCGCCGGACATCGGTCACGCGGGCGCCGTCGGTGGTGATGGTGCCTGTCACAGAGGGCGCGCTTGCCGTACCTTCAATGCGGATATCGACAGCTGCGGAGCCGTTGACGACGAAGCCCTGAGCGGACGTCTGCGCCGCAAGCGCTGCAAAAGGAACATTGCCCTTGAAGCTCATGGTCAGTGGCCGGTTGCCGGCAAGGCCAAGCGTGCCGCCACCGGATAGTGCAAGACCGCCGCCTGCACTCAGATTGGTATCGAGCCGCAGCGTCTGGCCAGCATAGCGTCCATTCGCCTTGATGCCCAAGGGGCCAAGACCTGCGGCGCGCGTCTGCGCCACAGCCGCGTCCGACCATGTCAGATTGTAATCGACAGCAGGATCGGCAGCTGCACCCTTGGCAACGATCGTGCCGGAAATGGTGCCCCCTGCATCGAGCCCCGGCGAAAAGGCATTGGCGAGGTTGGCTGGCAGCGAGCGGATGGCGACGTTGAGATCGAGCGTGGAGCCAGCGGTGCCGTTGACCTCGACCCGGCCGTTGCCTGTCTGGATGGTCAGGCCTGCGATACGGGCCACACCGTTTTCGATAGCGATCGTGGTGGGCGCGGCAAGCCGGACCGGGATCCCGCGCGGTGTCGCGGAGAAGCTATCCACGGAGACGGTCATCGGTGAGGCACCGGTGTCCGCGCGACCTTTCAGCACCAGCGGCGCATTGTCATAGCGGCCGTTGAGGTCGAAGGTGGTGGCGTTCGATGCGTGGTCGATATTCAGCGCAATGCCGGATAGGGCAGCGGCACCGGCATCGATCTTGTCCGCCTTCACATTGCCATTGATGGCGAGTGCGGCAAGATCGTCCACCTTCAGATCGGCTGCCAATCCGGCAATCGTCGTGGTGCCTTGGCGGATGCTGTTGCCGCTGGCACGGATCGTCGCGGCGATCTTGCCATTGGCATTGCTGATCGCGATATCGCCCTTCAGGTCGCCGCTTGCCTGTTGGGCCGCAAGCGCTGCGAGCAGCGAGATATCTGGGAAATCGAAGGAGAGGTCGCCGGAAGGTAGAAACTGCGGTGTCAGTTGCAGCTTGCCGGTCATGACATTGGAGCCGACCTTGACGTTCAGCTCTGGAATGGCCGTGCCTTCACCGGTTTGCACCAAAGCAGCAGAGGCGTCGATCGGCTGGTTGTCGAGCGTGCCCGTCGCCTGGAATCTGGCTTGCGGGGCAGCAAAATCCGCCTTGCCGCTGGCGGAAACCTTCAGCGATTGCAGCGCTCGCCCAGCCAGTGTCGCTCGATCCGCCGAGAGATCGGCTGTGAAATCCGCCGCATTGATAGGGCCGTTGGCCTGCAGCGAGAAGTCGAGAGACCCCTCTGCCTGCGGCGAGAGCTTCTGCAGGGATGGCAGGCGACCGGAGAGCTTTGCGCCGATCGTGCCGTTGTCGAGTGTCACGTCGCCATTGGCTTCCAGCGTGCTCGATTTCACCACCAGGTTTTCGAGACTGGTCGCGCCCCCGATGAGGCTGTTGACATAGCCGTCGATCGCAATCGTCCCATCGAATTTCTCCGAGAGGCCGGTCGGCAATACGGAGGGCAGTACGAAGAGGCGCAGGTTCGACGAGACGCGGCCTTCGGAGAGATCATAGGAGCCACTGGCCGTGCCACCGATGCTGGCGCTCTCCAGCGTCGCCCCTTCAAAGGCGATGGATTGCGGCGAGACGCGCAAGGGGGCGCTGAGCTTCAAGGGTGCCTTGATGGCGCGCTCCAGATCGGGCGCAGTCAGTGCCGAATGGTCGACAGCAAGCAGCGTGCGGATCGTTCCGGTGCGGTTGGCAACATTCAGATCGTCGCTGGTTGCGGTCAGCTTTACACCCTCAAGCGTGCCTTGTGGCGCGGTGAGTGAGCGCAGCGACACGACGGTGTTCAGCCTTGCCGCGTCGGCATTGCCGCGCAGGCTGAGATCGATGCCATCGACGCGTGCCTGAACCTGACCTTGCCCGAGCGGCAGGCGCACGTCGACAGGCCCATTGGTTCCGATGAGATTGGCGGAGAGATCGTTCTGGCCTTGAGGGTCAAGACTGCCGGAGGCGGTGAGGATCAACGCGCCGGTTTCCAGATTGCCGTTTTCAACGCTGATGCGTCCCTCCGGCGAAATGGATGCGGCAAGATCGACCTTGGTTTCGCCGGTAAAGAGCTGGCGCATCAGCGGTGGCAGAAGGCGATCCGGTTGGCCTCCGCCCTGCAACGTCACACGGCGCGTGCCATCGGCTGCAAGGCTATGATGGCCATCGAGAGACAGAACCTGATTTCCGGCAACCGCGCCGACGAGCTTGCCCGACCAGTCCGACAGCGGACCTTCGCCATTCAGATTGATGGAGACGGCCGGGGCGCCTGGAAGACGAAGCAGATTGGCAAGAAGGCCGCCTTCCGGTTCATTCAAAACCGCCTTCAGCTTCAGTACGTTTTCACCCGGAACATAGGCGAAGTCAGCGTCGATCGAGGCGCGTTGCTCGTCTTTGCGGGAGGCCGAGAGCGAGGCCGTGATCGTATCGGCCGTCGCATAGCCGTTGCCGGAGGCGCTCAGAGAAAAGGCGCGTCCCGCAAGCTTCTCGCCAAGCTCGATATTCGGCAAGGACAGATTGTCGATGGCCACGTCAACCGGAAGGGTGAAGCTGCCCGAGCTCTTCTGCACGGGTTCTGACGGGGGGAGTGGAAGACGATCGACCGTGATGTTGGCGGCGGTCAGCCGTTCGGCGTGGAAGGTGCCGGTCAGAAGATCGAGCGGCGACCAGTCGAGTTCAACGCCATCAAGCTTTGCATAGGGGCCGTCGCGATCGGCAATCGTCACCCCATCCAACCGCAGCCTGCCGCTCAGCAGGCCCTTGGGCGGCGAAATGGTGATCGTCTGATCCTTACTGGAGGCAATGCGCGAGACTTCGTCTGCCACGAACCGCGCGCCAAAGGGGCTCAGACCCAGAAACAGGACCACGATCACAAGGAGGGCAACAGCCCCGAGTGCGATGTAGGCGAACCATTTCAGCAATCGAATCAGCATGTTCATGAGCGGTAATATACACTTCGCTTGGTCGTCGTGACAGGTTTGGGCATTTTGCCTTTAGCGCCACGCCCGGCTTGGTTGGCCATCCCTTCGTTTACGTTAAAGCGTGTCGCGATCTTTCAGATTCGCTTACACGCTTTAAGTCCTTGTTTTATCGCATGTCGTTATCGCAAAACCGCTGCGCACTTTTGCCTGGACCATGCTTTAGAAGGCTTGTCCGATACCGGCATAGATACCGAAGCTGCTACCACTCGGATATTTCTCCAGCGGCATGGCGACATCAAGACGCAAGGGTCCAAAGGGTGTCTGATAACGAAGACCGATGCCGGCCCCGGCGCGGATATCGGAGAAATCGGGCGTGATCTCAGAGGAAACGATGCCCGCGTCGACGAATGGCACGATGCCGATGGTCTCGGTCACCTTGACGCGTGCCTCCAGCGAGGTGACGATATAGGAGCGCCCACCGGTTGCCTCGCCATTGGCTGCATAGGGCGAGATTTCCTGGTAACTGTAACCGCGCACCGAACCGCCACCACCGGCAAAGAAGCGGCGTGTCGTTGGAATGTTTTCCAGCGAGCCGCCACCAACCAGCACACCGCCGGCAAGCTTTCCGGCCAGCACCACCTGATCGTCAGAGCCGAGGCCGAGATAGCCGGTCGTCGAGCCTTCGAGCGAGCTGAAGATCGTGCCGTTCAAGGCTTCATAGCTGGGGGTGGCCGCAATCGAGGCGCGGAAACCCTGGGTCGGATTGAGCTTGTCGTTGCGCTTGTCCCGAACGAATTCCAGCGGGAGGGATGTCGTCAGATACTGGTTTTCGCCAAACGCATCCTCGGTATTTTCCCACTCGACTTCGAGACCGGCAGAGGCCGTGTCGTAGTCGTTGAAATCATAGGCAAAGCCCGCATAGGCCGTGACGGTCTGGGCATCGTAGCTGTCCGGATGCTCGGTCTTGGCTTTCAGGCTTGCGGTGAAGGTGGTCTCGGGTGTGAAGATCCCTGGTTTGACGAATGTAATACCCGCGGAATAATCCATGTCCTGAACGGTGGACGCCTCACCGAGACGGGTCACCGCGCCTTCGATGCGAAGCGATTCGGCATGGCCGAAAAGATTGCGATTGCCCCAATAGCCCTGCAGCCCTGCGCCTTCGGTGGTCGAATATTGCGCACCGACACCAAAATAGCGGAACTTGCCCTCCGAGACCTCGATGGTCAGCGGCAATGTTCCGTTCGGGGCAAGGGTGTTGGCTTCCTTGATGGTGATGCTGGAAAAGACGCCAAGCTTGCGCAGCCGGTCTGAGGCCTTGCGCAGTCTTTCTGGCGAGTAGGGCTCGCCGCTGTTCAGGCGCGAATAGCGACGAATGAAATCCGGATCGACCGCCCGGTCACCCTTGACGGCCACATCCCCCAAATCGGCGACGGGGCCGGCTGTGGCGACCATCGTCAAATCCACGGTATCGTTGGCGTGATTGGCCACGGCCTCCCGCTTGGTCAGCTTTGCAAAGGGGTGGCCTTCCGCCTTCAAATCCTCGATGATCTTGTTGCCGGCACGAATGATGGCAAGCGAGCCTGCGTCTCCGCCCGTGACCAGACCGTAGTCCGCAGCGGTGCGTCCTCCCACGTCGCCTTCCAGTCGAACGGTGCCGAGCTTGAAGAGCGGGCCTGGCGTCACATTGATGACGACGGGGACCGGACCTGACGTGTTGAAGGTCGGAACAGGCGGGATGGAATCAATATCCTGGCCGGCAATGGTGATATTGACGAGGCCCCCATAGCGCGCATTCTCATAGAGTGCGGCGACCAACCTGTCGCGATCGTCCTTGGCGCGGATCAAGAGGCCCAAATCGCCAGACGCCGCCTTGTCCGGCTCAGTCACCAGAAGAGAACTGTTTTCCAGGCTTTCGCGCAGCTTGCTATCGGCATCCGGCGTGTTGAGAGTGACGGTGAATTTGACAGGATTGAGAACCTCGTTCTCTTTGTCCTCGTCGGAGCCCCACAACTGGATGCCAAAGATTTTCAGCGCGAAGGCTTCGCGCACGAACACTGGAGAAACTGTAACGGCTGCCGCCACCGCCAATGCAGTGCCTGCCCTCCAGTACGTAATACTCTTCTGTTGGTCAGTCCGCTTTTTTCGCATGCGCTGCTTTATGGTTGAGCATTTATTATTGCTCCCGCCCGTTTATCCTTCGTTAAAGCGTGTCGCGATCCCAAAGAATTCGCACGCTTCGCCTCCCACCTGTCGCAGTCCCGCGGCGCAAAAAGCCGAGCCAGTTTGCGCGGGCTGCTCTTCTCCTTAAATTTAATCATAAATTGGAGGCACGGGGCACCCCAAAAACGGCTGCATGGGTGTGGAAACAAAAAAGCCCCGGTTTTGCCGGGGCTTCTGATGCAATTGTGTCACGCCTTAGCGGCAACGTGCCGTGTAACGCTGACCGTACTGGTCGCGGTAGTAGCAGTAACCCGGCTCGGACGCACGGCCGATGAGGTAACCGGTCGCACCACCGATGAGACCGCCTACGGCTGCGCCGCGTACGTTGCCGGTGATTGCGCCGCCAGCCAGCGCACCGATCACAGCGCCGCCACCGGCGGTCTTTTCGGTCTGCGTGCAGCTCGCAAGCGCCAGACCCATAACAGCAAAAACAACAGCCTTTTTCATGAACTCTCTCCACGTTACATTTGAGCTCGATGGCTCTCGGTAGGCGTCCCAATATGTCTGCGGCGACTGCTACCTCCGACCGCTGCAGATATCTAACAAGTCGAATGTTACTGTGGAAGCCCCTATTTAAGGCTGCGCTCCCCCTCGCCAATCGATTGTGCCCTACTCAACGGCGCGTCGGTTAAAAGGTTCCAAATTTTTTGGAGCTTTGACATGAATCAAGTTGTTATTCATCAAGAGTCTTATAAGTATTCTGGAACAGTTCAAAAGTGGAGGCGAATTGACGCATGGGCGCGATTCCAGCGTCAAGGGGGTTGACGGTTCAAGGAGGTGAGCCGACAACGATTGCACGTATTCTGGAGCATGGAATGGACTTCGAGGCATTTTTCAAGACCGAGCTGGATGGTTTGCATTCGGAAGGTCGATACCGCGTGTTTGCCGATCTCGAGCGACAACAGGGACATTTTCCGAAGGCGACCCGTTATACCGCCGATGGAGAGAAGCGCGACGTCACGGTCTGGTGCTCCAACGACTATCTCGGCATGGGTCAGAACCCCAAGGTCATCGAGGCGATGAAAGCCGCGATCGATCACTGTGGCGCGGGTGCGGGAGGCACCCGGAATATCTCTGGCACCAACCATCACCACGTCAAGCTCGAGCGCGAACTTGCCGATCTGCACGGCAAAGAGTCCGCGCTGATCTTCACCTCCGGTTACATTTCCAACTGGGCGACACTCGGCACGCTCGGTCAGAAGATCCCCGGCCTCATCATTTTCTCGGACGCGCTGAACCATGCCTCGATGATCGAAGGCATTCGATATGGCCGCTGCGAGAAGGTGATCTGGAAGCATAACGATCTGGAAGATCTGGAAGCCAAGCTCAAGGCCGCCGATCCGGCAGCACCGAAGCTGATCGCGTTTGAATCGGTCTATTCGATGGATGGCGATATTTCGCCGATCAAAGAGATCTGCGATCTCGCCGACAAATACGGCGCCATGACCTATCTCGATGAAGTGCATGCGGTCGGCATGTATGGCCCGCGCGGCGGCGGCATCGCCGAGCGCGAAGGCCTGATGGACCGTCTGACGATCATCGAAGGCACGCTCGGCAAGGCCTTCGGCGTGATGGGCGGCTATATTGCGGCTTCGGAAGCGTTGTGCGATTTCGTCCGTTCCTTCGCGTCCGGCTTCATCTTCACCACGGCGCTTCCGCCGTCGCTCGCAGCTGGCGCCGTTGCTTCGATCCAGCACCTGAAGGCGAGCCCCTTTGAGCGCGCCCGCCACCAGGAGCGCGTGCGCACGCTGCGCTCCATGCTGGACGCGAGCGGCATTCCGCACATGGCAAACCCCAGCCATATCGTTCCGGTGATGGTGGGCGATGCCGCCAAGTGCAAATGGATTTCCGATATCCTGCTCGACGACCATGGCGTCTATGTGCAGCCGATCAACTATCCGACGGTGCCGCGCAAGACCGAACGTCTGCGCATCACGCCAACGCCGCTTCATACCGATGCGGATCTGGAGCGTCTGGTCGGCGCGCTGCATCAGCTCTGGTCCCGTTGCGCGCTGGCACGCGCTGTGGCCTGATCGTCATTAAGCCGAATTGAAAAAGGGGCGCAGCTTCAAGGCTGTGCCCCTTTTTCGTTTTAAAGCATGTCGCGCAAAAGTGTGCAGCGGTTTTCCGATAACGACATGCGATCACGAAGAGTTAAAGCGTATGAGCGAATCTGAAAGATCGCGATGCGTTTTAGTGCTCAAGCATTTCCTGGACGATGTCCTTGCCCGAGAGCGAGGATGGGTAGTAGGTCGGCCAATTGGTCAGTTCCTTCAGCACCGTTGCGCGGTCATCGCCCCAGTAGAGGTGGTAATGGCCAGCCTTTTGCGGCGCGATGGTGTGGTCGCTGAACTGGATGTATTGCGGCGCGGACGCATCGCCGCCGGTCTTTTTGAAGATGTAGCGAACGCCGCGATTGCCCTTCTTGTAGGTCAGGATCTCATAACCGTCGCTGGCGTACTTGCCTTCGGTGGCCTTGCCGTCACGATAGAAGGTCACGTCCTCGCCCTTGATGGTGATGCGGTTGACGTCGGTCTTGTAGCCGACATCATATTCCTCGCGAAACTCCTTGGCGCTCTTCTTGCCGTCCTCGGCCTTGTGCTGCATGACCGGATCAAGCGTGCCATCCACCAGATAAGGATAGACCGACTGCCAATCGCCTTCCCAATCGGAAAGCGCGCGCTGCTTCACGGCGCTGTCTTCGAAGTAGCCCCTATACACCTCACTGGAGGTGTTCGAATGGCTATGGGAATGGTCATGGGAGTGATTATGCGTTTCGGATTTGGACGGTGCTGACTTCTCCTGCGCGACCGCGGCGGTGGAGAGCAGCAGCAGGGAGCTGACGGAGAGGGCGAGGGCTTGCGTGAGTTTCATCGTGTTTCCTCAATTTTGTGATGTAATAACGTAACAAGAGGCGACATAACGAGAAAGTTTCGGCGTGGCAAGCCAGGATCAAAATTTTAAGCACAGCAAAGCGTGCGATGGCGCCACCGGATTGTCGTCTGACCGTAAAATGGGAGGAGAGTTCCTACGCGGCCTTCTGCTTCTGCCGGATCACATCTTCGGCATAGGCGCGGGCTTGCATGTCGGCGGCGAGGATGGCCTCGATCGTGTCGGCTGGCCTGCCATCGTTCATCCGCTCCATGACGGATTCGACCGCATCGGCCATATGCAGGAAGCCGATCCTGCCATCGACAAAGGCGTGGAAGGCGGTTTCTTCCGCTGCGTTCAACACCGCACCCTGTACGCCGCCGCGTTCCAGCGCCAGACGGGCAAGCCTGATCGATGGAAAGCGCTCCTCGTCTGGAGCTTCGAAATCGAGCCGTGCCAGCTTGGCGAAATCCAGTCGCTCGACGTCGAGCTTGCCGCGTCCGGGATAGGTCAGAGCATAGGCGATCGCCGTGCGCATATCCGGGCAGCCGAGCTGGGCGATGACCGAGCCATCCGTATAGGCCACCATGGAATGGATGATGGATTGCGGGTGGACGATCACTTCGATCTGCGACGGCTGAAGATCGAAGAGATATTTCGCCTCGATCATTTCCAGCGCCTTGTTGAACATCGAGGCGCTACCGATGGAGACCTTTAGCCCCATGGACCAGTTGGGGTGGGCGCGCGCAACTTCGGCGGTGACGCCATCCATCTGCTCGCGGCTCCAGGTACGGAAGGGTCCGCCGGATGCGGTCAGGACGATGCGCTCCACCTTGTCTCGGTTATGGGGTTCCAGGCATTGGAAGATGGCGCTGTGTTCACTATCGACCGGTATCAGCGTGCCCCCGCCCTCGCGCATGGTGGAGATGAAGACATCGCCGCCGGTGACCAGGCATTCCTTGTTGGCGAGCGCGATGTTGGCGCCGCGGCGAGCCGCCGTCAGCGTTGGCTCAAGCCCAGGCGTGCCGGCAATCGCCGCCATCACCCAATCGGCGTCCAGACTTGCGGCTTCCTGCAAGCCGCTTTTGCCGGACGCAACGGCAATGCCGCTTCCGGCAAGCGCGTCCTTCAACTCGGCATATTTCTCGTCATCGGCGGTGACGGCAAGCTTCACGCCGAACTCGCGCGCCTGTTCGGCGAGCAACGCCACATTGCCTGCACCGGTCAACCCCAGAATCTCGAAACGATCGCGCCCACCGAGCTGGCGGATGACATCCAGCGTGTTCGTTCCAATCGAGCCGGTGGCGCCAAGGACGGTCAGTTTTTCAGGCGGGTTGCTGCCATTGCGGCGTGTCATGTGAAATCCGGCTTTCGTGGAAACTCTCAAACCAAGGCTCTACAAGTGAAACCGGGGCAGAACAAGGTCAAAGCCTCACAGCCGCTCTTCCGCCTCCATTCCGTCTTTTTCGCCATCGATGACATCTGCGTGCGTCGCTTGCCAATAATGGCGCGAGCATGCAGGTTGCGTGACTCGGTACGACGCGTGGCAGAGCGATCTGATACGGCATTGATAAATAGAGGATTTTCATGAAGCGATTTTTGATCTCCAGCGGCTGGATTTTCGTTATCACCCTTCTGCTGGTGGTTGTCTTCATTCCCTTTGATCCGCGCATCTCCGAGCGCGCGCAGGCGCTTCCCGGCGCGATCGTCGGCTTCAATAAGGCAATCACCAATTTCGGCACCTTTCGCTGGATGCTCTACAGCACCGGGCTGTTTGCGATCATCGCCTATATTGCCGGGCGCTTTCTTCTGAGCAGTCCCTATTCTGCCAGGATCGGTACCGCGATGCGCCTCTTTGCCTATTTCTTCCTGACGATCGGCAGCGCCAGCATCTTCGTTCACATTCTGAAATTCATGATCGGTCGGGGTCGGCCGGAACTCTATGCCGATATTGGCGCCTATAGCCTGACACCGTTTACCGGTGACAATCTCTATGAGAGCTTTCCCTCGGGCCACTCCACGGCAGCGGGTGCCTTCTTTGGCGCCTTTGCCATGCTGATCCCGCGTTTTCGCTATGTCTTCATGGCGCTGGCGCTCATCATCGGCATCTCGCGAGTGATCGTCGGGGCGCATTATCCAAGCGATGTCGCGGCTGGTCTTCTGCTCGGCATCTGGACGGCCATGCTCTTCGCCTTTATCTTCGCCCGCAAGGAATGGTTGTTCCGTTTCGTCAAGGGCTGGCCCTATCCGAAGAACACGCCGCTCCCGCCTGCCGATCAGGCATGATGACATAGGACCTTGCCATGCCCAGCCAAGACCACCACGACGCCCAGGCAATAGAGACCACGGTTGCCATCGTCGGCGGTGGGCCTGCGGGCATGATGCTTGGCCTGTTACTGGCGCGGGCGGGGATCGATGTGACGGTCATCGAGAAGCATGGCGATTTCCTGCGGGATTTCCGCGGCGATACGATCCATCCTTCGACGATTGCGCTGATCGAGCAACTGGGTTTTGCCCAAGAGTTTCTGGCGCTGCCGCACACAAGGGCGGAAAAGCTGCATGCGGAGGTGGGTGGCGAGAAGCGCACCATTGCAGACTTCTCCTGGTTGCCGGTCAGACACAAGTTCATCGCCTTCATGCCGCAATGGGATTTCCTCAATTTTCTGGCGGGCAAGGCCGGACAGTTCGAGAGTTTCCGCCTGTTGCACAATGCAGCGGTCAGCGATCTCGTCGAGACCAACGGGAAGGTCAGCGGCGTTGTGCTCTCCACGCCGTCTGGCGAACTCACCGTGAAGGCCGATCTGGTGGTCGGTGCCGATGGCCGCAATTCCACAGTGCGGGACAAGGCCGGGCTTCATGTCGAGCGCTTCGGCGTGCCGACGGAAGTTCTGTGGATGCGGCTTTCGAAACAGCCGGGCGATCCCAATGAGACTATGGGTCATGCCGGTCCGCAGCAGGGTTTCGTGCTGATCGATCGGGGCGATTATTGGCAGTGCGGCTATGTGGTGCGCCGCGGCGTCTTTTCTGAGATCAAGGAGAAAGGCGTCGAGGCGTTCCGCAGGCGCGTGGCCGAGGTCTGCCCGCTGCCGGCCGATCGGCTACAGGAAATCAAAAGCTTTGACGATGTCTATCTTCTGACGGTGCGCATCGATCGCCTGACGCAATGGTGGAAGCCCGGCCTGATCTGCATCGGTGACGCCGCTCATGCCATGTCGCCGATTGGCGGCGTCGGCGTCAATCTCGCCATTCAGGATGCGGTCGCTGCCGCTAATATTCTGGTGCCCGCCCTGCGTGATAGGGGATCCATTTCCGATGACGATCTGGCTGCGATCGAACAGCGACGCACATTCCCCACCAAGGCAACGCAGAAGCTGCAACTGATGATGCGCAGCAAGAACCGCAAGGATCACGCGGCGGCTCCCAAAGCCAAGGGCCCGCCCGCCTTCGTGCGCGTCATCCTGCGCTTTCCACTCCTCGCCCATCTTGCTGGCCGTTTGATCGGGCTCGGGTTTAGGCGCGAGAAGATTACTTATTGAGGCCCAAACCCTACTCCTCGTCCAACTGATGCTCGGCATAGAGCCTGCGCAGAACACGTGCCGTGCCGTTGGCGCCATCCAGATCGAGCGTGATCTCATCGGGCTCCGGAAGCGCCAAAGCTGCGCGGATCGCTTCTGCCATGGTCTGTGGCGAGATGGTGTTTTCTTCCAGAACCTGCGCGAGGCCGAGCTTTGCCAGCCGCGAGGCGCGGGCGCCCTGTTCGGTTTCGCCACCGGCGGCAAAGGGGATGAGAAGCGAGCGGCATTTGGCTTGCAGGATGTCGCAGACGGTGTTGTAGCCGGCCTGCGAGATGGAGAGCTTTGCGCCGGAGAGGAGGCTGGCGAAATCCTTGCGGAAGCGGAAGACGGAGATGTTGTCGCCAGCCCGAGCCGAGATCGCATCGAAATCCGCCTGCGGCATATTGGGGCCGGTGATCAGGCACCAGGTTTTCAGTTCGGGGATGTCCGGTGCGGCGGCGAGTGCTGCTTTCAGAAGCGCGCCGCCCACGGCGCCGCCACCTGCGGAGACAACCACGTCGAAGCGCTCTTCTGGTGGCTTCGGTTTTGCCGGGGCAACAAGGCCGGTATAGACGATGCGCTGGCTGATCTGTTCGGCCAGCGGAAAAGTCTCTTCCAAGCGCACGAAGTTCGGATCGCCGTGGACCAGCACGGTGTCGAAGTGCTTCTTGACGAGATCGATGGTTTCTTCGTCGCGGCCGGGCTTGGCACGTTCCTGCAGGATATCGCGCAGCGACGTCATCACCAGCGGGCGCTTGACGCTTTTCTCGATGGCCGCAAGCAGTGGTAGCAGTTCGAAACGCACCTGTCTGCGGCCAAAGGGGAAGGCTTCGATGATGACGATGTCGGGCATCGCGCCGTGATAGGCGCCGAGCAGCATGCTGGTGCGGTTGTCCTTGAAGGCATCGTCCACCGGCGCGCCATTGGCATCGACGAGGCCGGAGAAATTGCCATCGGCCACGGCAACCGGCGGCAGTTCGACATGGCGGATGCCTTCGCCCGGAAAGCCCGGAACCGGCGTTCCGCCTGTCACCATCGTCACGTCGAAGCCATCGGCGACCAGAGCATGCGCGACGCGGCTGGCGCGGGCGATATGGCCGATGCCGAGCAGATGCTGGACGTAGAAGAACACGCGCGGTGCTTGGATGGCATCGGTAGCGGCGGAGGTGGTCACGGGGTCTTCTCCCATTCCTGTTCGAAGAGATGTTTCAGGTCGGTGATGCTGGTGCGGTGATCGAAGGCGGTGCGCACGCGGTATTCCGCGGCTTGGCCCAGCTTCACTCTCAGTGCCGGATCGGAGATGGCGCGCTCCAGGGCCTTTGAAAAGGCAGCCTCATTTTCCGGCTCGGTCAGCAGGCCGTTTTCACCGTCGATGAAGAATTCGGGGATGCCGGAAATGTTGGTGGAAACACATGTCAGCGCCTGGCTTGCGGCTTCCACCAGAACATTCGGCAAACCGTCTCGGTCGCCATCGGCGGTGATGCGGCAGGCGAGCGCGAAGAGATCGGCTTTGCGATAGTGCTCCAGCACCTGCTTCTGATCCATCGCACCCGTCCAGGTGATCCTGTCGGCGATACCCAATTGCGCGGCGAGCGCCTTCAGCGTCGTTAACTCGTCGCCGCCGCCAATATGGGTGAAGCGCCAGTGCAGCGATGCGGGAAGGGCGGCGAGCGCCTTCAGCAGAATGTCGATGCCCTTCTTCTTCACCGCACGACCCACACTCAGGATCTGTACCGGATCGGCAGGGTCCGAGCCGTCACGCGCTGGTCGCGCGCCTTCCATGCGCGGAAAGCGGGTGAGGTCAAGGCCGTGATAGCTCAAATGCACCGTGGCTGGTTTCGGCGACAGGTTCTGCAAATGGCGATAGCCGCTTGCGGTGCAGGTCACGGCCCAGCGGGCGCTGCCGAGCTTGTGTGAGAGATCGGCGTCCGTCGACGTCCAGATATCCTTGGCATGGGCCGAGATCGTCCACGGAATGCCAGTGATCAGATGCGTATAGGCGGCCACCGAGGCAGGCGTGTGGATGAAGTGGACATGCAGCCAGCCCGCATCCTGTGGCCACTCGTGGGATAGCACTGCCGCCTGACCGAAACGGCGGAAGCGGTTGCGGGAAAGATCGTGGCTGAGATCGTGGAAGAACTGGCGTAGCGCCTTGCCGAAGCCGGGCTTCTTCCGGCAAGCCCACAACGCTTTTAGAACGCGCAGCGGTTCCTCATGCAGATATTCCGGCAGATATGTGACGGGTGCGCGGATTTCATCATGCACCGGGTGACGCTTCTTGTCGGTCGGGCGGCGCATGGACATGAGCTCGAGCGTGAGGCCTGCCCTCTCAAGGCCTAACAGTTCCTGTGCGATGAATGTTTCGGACAGGCGCGGATAGCCTTTCAGCAGCACCACGATTTTCTTTCTTGGGGTCACGTCTTCGTGCCTTCTTTCACTTGCAGCGGTTCCGGTAAACCGGGATGTCGGTCTCCACCGCTTTTACGCATGTCCGCATCCAAAGCCACGCGATGGAGGCTGGAATGCTGTTGGCAACCCTTAAGCAGTGGCGGAGATGACGTTCGGGGTATCGTCCGGTTGCAGCCATTCGGCAACGCGGCGGGAGATGTTTTCCAAGCCGTCGAGCTTCAGGTTGCGGCCATTGGCGGAGGGTGGCGGGCGCTTTAACAGAGCTTTCAGCGCCTGTGCCATCAACTCCGGGTTCTCTGCTTCCTCCGGCGAGAGCATGTCGAACAGCCCAAGCTCGGAGGCACGGCTGGCGCGGATCAGTTGTTCTTCACGCGGAACGATGCGCGGCACGACGAGCGCAGGCTTGTCGAAAGAGAGGATTTCGCAGACGGTATTATAGCCGCCCATGGAGACCACGGCTAGGGCGCCCGCGACCAGATCCTCCATGCGGTTGTCGAAGTCGATGATTTCCATCTGGGGAATATCGGCAACATTTGCCGCAAATTTCTGTCGCTGTTCGGTGGGCATGTAAGGCCCCAGCACCACTAGTGCTTTCTGGGTCAGGGTTCGATCGAACTTGTAGGCACGGATCACGTCGTCGATCAGCTCGGAGCCATCGCCGCCGCCGCCCGTCGTCACCAGAATATAGTCGCCCTCATGCCGGCTGGGATTGTCGCCGCGCGTCTTGGAGCGTTGTAGGAAGCCGACGAATTCGGTCTTCTCGCGGACCCCGGGCGGCACGTCGAGGCCCTCCAGAGGATCATGGAAATCAGGAGGGCCGTAGACCCAGACATGGTCGTAGAAACGCTCGATCTTGTTCAGCACGTCATTGCGCTTCCACTCGGCTTCGAGCAGTTGCGGTGCATCCATCACGTCGCGCAGGCCGATGACCAGCTTGGTGCCGCGCGATTTGAGATAGGTGAGGGTTTCCTCCACTTCGCCACGCAGCCCCATCGGCTCCTTGTCGACGATGAAGATGTCCGGCTGGAAGCTTTCGGCGGTGTGGTAGATGATCGAGCGGCGCATCTTCAGCGTTTCCTGAAGATCGATGTGCTGGTCGAGCGAGGTGTATTCGCCGTTTCTGAGCTTGATAACGCTCGGGATTTTCACGAAGTCGACGCGCGCCCGGTAATCGAAGGCGCCAGCGATGGTGGCGCCCGAGATGATCAGAACATTCAGGCCGCGATAATCCTCCACCAGCGCATGGGCAATGGTGCGGCATCGACGCAAATGTCCAAGCCCGAAGGAATCGTGGCTGTACATCAGAATGCGTGCATCGTTTAAACGAATTGTCACGAGCAGAACCTCTTTTTACCGCTTATGCGCCGTGTGACTCCATGCGGCCCTCTCATCGAGACGGCTGCATTATTTGAACGGGTCTGCTGCATCACGTAGTCCATCGCCAAGGAAATTAAAGGCGAGCACGACCAGAACGACTGGAAGAATCGGGATCAAAAGCCATGGATACAAGGCAATCACGCTGACACTTCGCGCTTCCGTGAGCAGAATGCCCCAACTTGTGATCGGCGGACGAAGGCCAAGACCCAAGAAGCTGAGCGCTGTTTCGCCCAGAATCATCCCGGGAATGGTGAGCGTAGCGGACGCGATCAGATGCGACATGAAGCCCGGAATCAAATGCCGGCCGATGATGCGGCTGGTGCTGGCACCCATCAGCTGGGCAGAGAGCACATAATCCTCTTCACGCAGCGCGAGCAGCTTGGAGCGCACGGCGCGCGCCAATCCCGTCCAGTCGAGCAGCCCCAGAATCACGGTGATGCCGAGATAGACGAGGATCGGACTCCAGGTCACCGGCATGATAGCGGCAAGCGCGAGCCATAGCGGGATGCTGGGGATCGATTGCAGCACTTCGATGATGCGCTGGACGATCAGATCGAAGACGCCGCCGCGATAGCCGGCGAGCCCGCCGATCACGATGCCGAGAACGAAGCTCATCGCCACGCCGAAAAGGCCGATGGTCAGCGAAATGCGTGCGCCATAGATGATGCGCGAGAGAACGTCGCGGCCAAGGCGGTCGGTGCCCAGCAGGAACATCTGACCGTCCTTTGCCGGGCAGACCAGATGGACGTTGGAATCGAACAGTCCCCAGAAGCGGTAACTATCGCCACGGCAGAAGAAGCGGATCTTCTGCACATCCGTCGGCACGTCGGTATAGACGCGGCGCAGATTGTCCATGTCGAGGCTCATGGTGCGGCCATAGACGAAGGGGCCGACGAACTGACCGTCATGGAAAAGGTGAATGCTCTGCGGTGGAGCGTAGATGTTTTCCACGTCGCGGGTGTGGAGATTATAGGGCGCCAGGAACTCGCAGATGAAGATAGAGAGATAGAGAAACAGCAGGAAGAAGCCGGAATAGAGCGCCAGCTTGTGCTGGCGGAACTGCCACCACATCAGCTTCCACTGCGAGGCGCGACCAACCATGGCGAGCGCGCTGGTGGCGGGCTCGACCAGATAGGGATCGAAAGGGGCAGCGGAAACGTAATGCGGCAGCGGCTCGCCGGGCTTTGGAATGGATGAAGTCATTTGACGCTCCCACCTCCCAATCGAATGCGAGGATCGAGAATGGCGAGCGCAATATCGGAGATCAGCACGCCGATGACGGTGAGGAAGGCCAGGAACATCAGGAAGGAGCCAGCCAGATACATGTCCTGGCTTTGCAGCGCGCGGATCAACATGGGACCGGTGGTTTCGAGCGACAGGACGACGGCGGTGATTTCCGCACCGGAAATGATGGCTGGCAGGATGGAGCCGATATCGGAAATGAAGAAGTTCAGCGCCATGCGCAGCGGATATTTGGTCAGCACCTTGAAAGGGTGAAGCCCCTTGGCACGCGCCGTCACCACATATTGCTTCTGCAATTCATCCAGCAGGTTGGCGCGAAGACGCCGGATCATGCCCGCCGTTCCGGCGGTGCTGATGATCAGAACCGGGATCCACAGATGCTCGAGGATCGACTTGAGCTTGTCCCAGCTCATCGGCTGGTTCAGATATTCGCGGTCCATCAGATGGCCGATGGATGTGCCGAACCAGATATTGGCAAAATACATCAGGATCAGCGCCAGCATGAAGTTGGGAATGGCGATGCCGAGCAGGCCGAGGAAGGTCAGGCCGTAATCGCCCCAGCTATATTTATGCGTGGCGGAATAGATCCCGATCGGGAAGGCGACGATCCAGGTGACGATGATGGTGACGAAGGAGACCAGAACCGTCAGCCAAAGGCGCTCGCCCACCACTTCGCTGACGGGAAGCTGGTATTCGAAGGAATAGCCGAAATCGCCGACCAGCATCCCGGTCGCCCATCTGAAGTAGCGAATGGGGGCGGGCTGGTCGAAGCCATAGCGGCTGCGCAGCTCCTCGATTTCGGCCATGTTGGCCGTCTCGCCCATGGCGCGCATTTCCGCCACATAGCTTTCGAAGTAATCGCCTGGTGGCAGTTCGATGATGGTGAAGACCAGCATCGATATCAGGATCAGCGTCGGGATCATGACGAGGATGCGCCCGATAATATATCTGAGCATGTCAGGCGCTCCCGTCGTACCAGAAGGTGTCTGGCATATAGATGCCGAGATAGGCGGTCGGCTCGAAGCCGAAAAGCGCCTTTTCCGGCACGTTCTTCAGCCGGGCTCTGTGAACGATGGGCTGAAGCGCGCCATTCACCGTGCCGATGGAGAAGACCTGTTGCGTGTAGATCGACAGCATTTCCAGCCAGATCTCCTTGCGCTCTTCAAAGGTGACGCTGCGGCGCCATTTTTTGAAGAGATCGAGCAGCTGGATGGCCTCCGGCAGATCCGGCGGTTTGCCTTCGCGCCCGCCGGAGAGATAATGGATGCCCCAGACCGGCCATTGCAGCTGATCGTCGCCGGTGGGTGCGAGACCCGAGGGCAGCATGTCGGCGTTTGGAATGGCATTATCCATGCCGAACCAGACCGACATCATCACCTCGCCGCCCATGGCGCGCTTGCGGAACACGTCGCGTTGCGTCGGGCGGCTGGACAGCGATATGCCGATCTTGCGCCAGTGATCGGTGATCAGCTCCAGCACGTCGGTTTCCAGCGTGCTTTCACCCGCGGTTTCGACGATCACATGCGCGGGCCGTCCGTCTGGCAGAAGGCGAATGCCCCGATCGTTGCGCTCCGTCAGGCCCACCTCGTCCAATAGCCTGTTGGCAAGTTCGGGATCATATTGCGCCCAGGCAGTTGCAAATTCCGGACGGAAGAGCGGGCTTTCCGGCAGCACGGTATCGGCGCTTTCCTTGGCTAGGCCATAGAAGCAGACCATGTTGATCTCATGCCGGTTGATCGCCACCGAGATGGCACGGCGTACGCGCACGTCACGGAACAGGGTGCGCCAGGTATCGTCAGCACAGTTGAGGTTCGGCAGCAGGCAGACGCGCGATCCCTGGCTGCGCTTCCAGAGGTTCACCTTCAGCGGGTAGCGGGCCTCAGCATCCTTCAGGAAGGTGTAGTCGTTGAAATCGAGGTTCATGAACTGCAGATCGCTGTCACCCGACGCCGTCTTGGCGGCGATGATTTCCGACGATGTGACGTTCAGCAGATAGCGGTCGACATAGGGAAGCTGACGGCCATTCTCATCGACGCGGTGGTAATAGGGATTGCGCTCGAAAATGAACTGCTCGGCGGGCGGCGCGGTAATGACGCGCCAGGCATCGAGCGTCGGCAGATCGGGGTTTTCCGGGCGCAGCTGCCGCGACATCTTGATGTGCAGGCTGCTCCAGTCGTCCACCTTGTTCTTCTTCATCAGCTTGGCGAGCTTTTCCGGCGTCTGATATTTGACGTGGAACTGCTTCATATAGGCAGCAGGCAGGAAGATGCGGGCGGGCGACGCACCTGCTAGCTTCGCCAGGAAATCCGGGTTCGGCCCCTCCCAGGTGTAGCGCACCGTCAGCGGGTCGACGGCCTCGACCAGAGGCGGCTTGCCGTAGACAAGCAGTTCGATGGGCGGGCCGCCCTTGTGGATTTCCAGGTTCAGCGCCACGTCTTCCCAGAAATAGCGGAAATCCTCGGCGGTAAAATCGCTGCCATCCGACCACTTGTGGCCCTCGCGCAGTTTCAGCGTGAAGATGCGCTCCTCATCCACGGTGTAGGATTCGAGGATGTCGGGAATGAAGTTCAGCTTCTCGTCGTAACCGACGAGCCGCGCATAGGAGTCGATCGGCATCAGGCGAATGTCGCGCTGGCCACCGATCAGCATACGGATATTTCCGCCATGCTGGCCAGGCTCACGGCCCATGGCCTTCAGATTGATCACGCGGGGATTCTTCGGCAGGCGCTGATCGAGTGGCGGCAGTTCGCCTTTGTCGCGCTTTTCCTTGAAGAAATCGGCATCGATATAGGTCGCAGCGGACGCCTTCCATGGGGCAAAGACGGAGGCGAGCAGGGCAAGGGTGGTGCGGCGCGTGATCAAGACCGTAGCTCCCGAACATCCGCATTGGCATTGGTAAGCACGAGGTGGCCGCCGCCAAGATCGGCTGTAATCATCTGTCCGTTGTCCTCATCGCGGAACTGCTTGCCCCAGTCGAACTTGCCGGTGGCGCTGATCTTGCCGATGGTCTTGAAATCCAGCGGCCGGTCCAGATCGGGGAAGGGAACGGCAGCGAGCAGCGATTTCGTGTAGGGGTGGACGGGATTGCGCATCAATGTTTCGCGCGGTGCCAGTTCGACGATCTTACCCTCGCACATCACCGCCACGCGGTCTGCCATATAATCGACGACGGCGAGATTATGCGAGATGAAGAGGTAGGTCAGCCCCAGATCCTTCTGCAAATCCTTCAAGAGATTGAGGATCTGCGCCTGCACCGACACGTCAAGCGCCGATACCGGCTCGTCGCAGATCAGCAGTTCCGGGCCGAGCATCAGCGCACGCGCAATGCCGATACGCTGGCGCTGGCCGCCGGAGAAGCTGTGCGGATAGCGGTTCAGCGCATTGTCGCCCAGGCCGATGGCGCGTAGCAGGTTTTTAACGCGCTCCTGGCGGTATTTCGAGTCACCGCGACCGTGGATTTCCAGCGGTTCGCTGAGAATGTTGCCGACCGTCATGCGCGGGGAAAGCGAAGACACGGGGTCCTGAAAGACCATCTGGATACGGGTACGCAATTCGCGCAGGTCGTCATCCTTGGCATTCAGCACGTCGATATCGCCGCTCTTACTATGGAAAGCGATCTCGCCTTCCTCCGGCCTGACGGCGCGCATCAAAATCTTGCTGACGGTCGTCTTGCCGCTGCCGCTTTCGCCCACAAGTCCGAGGCATTCACCGCGCATGATATCGAAACTAACACCATCGACCGCCTTGGTGGCATTGGCCTTGCCGGAGGTAAACCAGCTCGATTTGCGGGTGGTATAGGTCTTGGAGATATTTTTGACGCTGAGCAGCACGCCCGGCGCCTTGTCGACGCTCGCCGTCTTCTTGCCGATCAGGCTTTCCTTGTCGATGGTCACGTCGCGCAGTGCCTTCAGCCGTTCGCCGGGCTTCATGTCGAAATGCGGCACGGCTGCCATCAGGCCCTTGAGATAGGGGTGCGAGGGCGCGCGGAAGATGTCGTCCACCGTGCCCGCTTCCATGATCTCGCCCTGGTAGATGACGGCAACCTCATCGGCGATATTGGCGACGACGCCGAGATCGTGGGTGATGAGCAGCATGCTCATGTTGAGACGGCTCTGGAGGTCGCGCAAAAGCTTGAGGATCTGCGCCTGGATGGTCACGTCGAGTGCCGTCGTCGGCTCGTCGGCGATCAAGAGCGCCGGACGACAGATCAGCGCCATGGCGATCATGGCGCGCTGGCGCATGCCGCCGGACAGCTCGAAGGGGTACATCTGACAGATCTTGGCCGGATTGGAAAAGCCGACGAGATCGAGCGTCTCTTCCATCTTTTCCTGCCGCTCCTTCGGTGACAGCACCGAATGGATGCGCAGCGCCTCGTCGATCTGGTTGCCGACAGTGTGGAGCGGCGAAAACGAGGTCATCGGTTCCTGAAAGATCAGGCCGATACGGTTACCGCGAATGGCGCGCATGGGCTTGCCGTCCTGCTCCAATCGCAGGAGGTCGATGGGCCGTTCGTCTGCTTTCAGCGGATCGGAGAAAAGAACGCGCCCGCTGACCTGAGCAGTGCGTGGCTGGATCCCCATGATGGTCTGGCCGATAACCGATTTGCCGGAGCCGGATTCGCCAACGAGTGCGGTGACCTTTCCTGGCAGAATGCGGAGGCTTGCGCCCCGGACCGCTTCGATCTTTCCGCCCATAATGGAAAAAGAGACCTGCAGATTTTCAATGCGAAGCAAATCTGCGCCTGCACTCATGCCAAAGGATCCCCTGCCGTCTTGTTGGTTGCCTGTGGCATTATCACGCGGCCGTTGATATTCACGTTATCGTACACTCCAGGCTCTGTCCATGCTCTTGAAACCATGAAAATTTCCGGCTTTCTGCCTCATCTTGGGCTTGCAGGAAAACCTCTATTCCGAAGATATGTCGGGGTTATTAAAGCTGCGGAGCGACCATGCCAGACAAAGCCACTTTCGATGCAACGCTTGCAGACATCCGCCGGTTGCTGGCAGAAAAAGATTTCGCTGCGGCAGAGGATCGCCTTGCCGTCCTCTCCCTGGCGGGCAACCAGCATTTGATGGGTGAGACAACCGCGCTCGGCTTGCCGCGTCGCCTGCATTCGGCCTATCTACGGCTTGCCAAGGCAAAGGGCGATGCCATCGCCAAAGCCGGCTATCAATATCTCCTCGTGCCGCCGCCGGAAGCGTTTGCACCCTATGGCCGCTTTTCTGCGGATGAAAGACGAGCGATTGCGCAGAAAAACCGCGAGGCGGTGCCGAAGCTGCTCCACCAGATCTGGATCGGTACGAAAGAGGTGCCGCCCTCAACCGCTGCCTGGCGCAAACATGCCGAGGCGAATGGCTATGCCTATCGCCTGTGGCGGGAGGCCGACCTTGAGGCGGAGGGTATCGATGCCGATCCGATCTTCCGGCGGATGCTGGAGGATGGGGATTATCCCGGTGCCGTGGATGTGGCGCGCTACTTCATCCTGTCGCGCGTGGGCGGCATCTATCTCGATTGCGATTTCTATCCGGCGCGCGAGGATATGAGCTTTGGCGATATCCTTCCCATGGTCGGCCTCACCGCCTTTGCCGAGGAGACGCCGCGGCTGACGGGACAGGGAAGCGTGCTGCTCGCCAATTCCTTCATCGCCACACCGCCCGGCCATCCCGTGTTCGAGCGCATTTTGCAGGCTCTGCCGGAGATTGCCGAGCGTCTGCCGCGTGCGCCTGCATGGTGGGGCACGGGCCCGTTGATCTTTACCGTGGTGGCGCGCGCGGGATCGGTGACGCTGGCGGGTGCCGATTTCGTCTCTGCGATCCTGGCAGACCGGGCGGAGTTTAGTGCGGTGGAAGAGGCGCGGGCCGAAGCCCAGGAAAAGGGCGATGGGCTGCTGATCGCCTGGAAATCATGGTGAAGGCCGGGGCATCTCTGTCGTTGCGGTCTCACGGTCGGCAGGTGCCTTCGCGGCGGCTGCCATCTGCTCTTTGCGCTTCTCGTCTTCCGCGCGTTTCAGCTTGTCCTGATCGTGGTGCCATTTGATCGAATAATACATGCCGATGCCGACGACGAGCAGCTTCAGCGGTAACATCACGATCGGAAAATACTCGAACCATTCCATTTTCGTCACACTTTCCAAACAGAGCCCTACAGCATCGGCCCGAAAATCGGATTCAATTTTCGGAAAGCACGATGCGTAGACTCAAAAAGTAAAGCGCCGTGCGCCCATAGGGCGCACGGCGCTTTAGTGGCTCCTCGCCCGTGTGCTTACGCCTGAGTGGAAAGACTTGATATTCGACATATTGTCGCGCCGGATCAGACCTTCAAACCGCCTCTTCGATTAGCGATCCGGCACGGCGCCAGCGGCATCCCGGATGACTGGCGGTGAGGGAAAACAGCCGATCGAGAAAAGCCCATGCGCTCTCGTCATGGTCGAGGTGATGGGTGAGGATGCCGGTGGTTCTTGCCCCTTGTTCGGCCACCACCATGCGCTCTGCGGTTTCGGCAAAGAGCAGATCGTGATCCTTGCCGCCTCTCGTTCCCCGCCAGTCGATGATATCGACATGGGTGTTCAAGAGAGGAAGAGGCGCGGTCTTTTCCGGCCCATAGACGGACAGCGCCCGGTAGCCGAGCGCGGGTAGGCCTTCGACGATCTCCGCATCGATCCGATTCCATGGTGGCACGAGCATCGGTACGAAGCGGTTCGGATGGAGGTTCTTCAGCTTTTCAAAGCCTGCCTTCAATTCGCCAAGCACGACGTCCTGTGGGCGATGGAGCCCAAGCTCGCGCTTCTTTTCTTCCGGCCCGGCATGGTTTCGATGCGCCCAACCATGCACTGCGACATCGATTTTTTCTGTGCTTTCCAGCCTTTTTGCCAAGGCCTCACCGGTGGGCTCGGGAATGACGGCGAGAGTCATCGGCACGGCGTAGCGTTCGGAGAGCGCCAGCAGATGATCGAGCGCTGGCGTCGGCTCTGTCGCGTCGTCGTCGCGCAGCCAGAACTCTGCGGCAACGCCGCGGCTGGCGAAACTGTCGAGCGTGTCCAGAAGTTTCTTTTCCGTCATGGTGCGCTCCCTCTGGCATCTTGCAGAATCCGGTCGAGCGTCGATGCTGCCTTGTGCAGCGAGCGCTCCTCGATGACGAATGCTCTGGCATTGTCTGCCATGGCCTGTCTCTTTTCCCGATCGGTCAGCAGGTCCGTTATGGCATCCGCGTAGCTTTGCGTGTCTCCCGGCTCGGTCAGAATTCCGGTTTTTCCATCGATCACCACTTCCGGCACGCCGGCGATGCGCTCGGCAATCACCGGCAGGCCTGCGGCTTGCGCCTCCAGATAGGCAAGCCCGTAAGCTTCGCCATGGCCGGGCCAGAGATAGAGCGAGGCGCGGGACAGGATCTCGGCGATCTGCTGTGGGGTCTTCTCCCCGTGCCAGACAAGGCGATGCGGTGCGATCGCCTGGAAGAGTTGCTGCACTCCCTCGCGCTCCGGTCCACCGCCGATGATATCCAGCGTCCAGTCGAGATTAGGAAGGCGTGTCAACGCCGCCGCCAAGGCATCGTAGCTGCTGAGCTTGTCGCCAGCGCGCATCATCGCGACGGTCGCCATTCGTCCGGCCTGCGGGGCCGGGGTCTGCGCGTTCAACAGAGACGTGTCGAGGAAGGGCGGCAGCATCTGCGTGCGCATAGCCGGATTGGCCTTGAGGAGGCCGTCGCGGTCGCGGTGGGTGAAACAGATGTTGACCGCAGCAAGGCTCAGATCCTCCAGCAGCTTCGCCTGAACCTCGGCCCAGCCGGTGGCGTTGCGCTTCGGGGAATAGGAGGCTTCTGCGGTCACATAGGGGATTGCGAATGACCGGCTAAGCTCCGGTCCCAGACGATCGAGCGCCTTGTAATAGGGATGATAGCAGAACCAGAGGTCCGGCGCTCCATTGCTTTCCCAGGCTGTCGATATGCGCTGCCGTTCCTGCTTCGCGTCCCGCGCCAGCATATCGGCCTCTTCGCCATCCGGCTGACGCAGGAAGGATCGCAGTTCCGAGACCACCTCGACCTCGTGACCGGCAAGCCGGATGGCCTGCATCAACAGCCGTGCCATCAGCCTGTCGCCGGAAGGGACCGGGTGGTTCGGAGACTTCATCGGGCAGTAGAACGCGATCTTCATGGCTGCGAGTCATGCGTTTTCGGTCGCGTCCTCGTCAACCGGAAATTAGCAAGGCGCAGCCTTGACACCATGGGTCTTCTCGCCCAACTGAAAGGCATGTTTTCCTCGCGCGCAGGACGCAAAACGCTTTGACTTCTTCTCCCAATGCACAGCGACTTCTCGACCTCATTCACTCGAAAGAGGCGCGGGCAGGTGTCATCGGCCTTGGCTATGTGGGCTTGCCGCTTGCCATGACGATCGCCACCTCCGGCTTCAAGGTCACCGGTTTCGATATCGATCCGGGCAAGATCAAGGCCGTCGAAGCGCGCAAGAGCTATATCGAGGCGGTGCCGGATGATATTTTGGCCGGTACCTGCGCCGATGGCACTTTCCAAGCGACGAGCGATTTTTCCAAGCTTGGCGAGTGCGATGTGATCGCGATTTGCGTTCCGACCCCGCTCACCAAATATCGCGATCCCGACCTTTCCTATGTGGAGAACACCTGTCGCGAGATTGCCGAAACGCTTCGCCCCGGCCAGCTCGTGGTGCTGGAATCGACCACCTATCCCGGCACGACCGATGGCATCGTCAAGACGATCCTGGAAAAGACCGGGCTGAAATCGACCGAAGATTTCTTCCTGGGATTTTCGCCGGAGCGCGAAGACCCCGGCAACCGCGACTTCCACACCTCCACCATTCCGAAGGTGGTCGCTGGCGACGGGCCGGATGCGGCGGAACTGATGACGGCCTTCTACGGCGCCGTGGTCAAGACGGTCATTCCCGTTTCCACCACCGCAACGGCTGAAGCGGTGAAGATTACCGAAAACGTCTTCCGCGCCGTCAACATCGCGCTCGTCAATGAGTTGAAGGTCGTTTACGAGGCGATGGGTATCGATATCTGGGAGGTGGTGGATGCGGCAAAGACCAAGCCTTTCGGCTACATGCCCTTCTATCCCGGCCCCGGCCTTGGCGGCCACTGCATTCCGATCGACCCCTTCTACCTGACCTGGAAGTCGAAGGAATACGAACTCCCGACGCGCTTCATCGAGCTTGCCGGCCAGATCAACACCGCCATGCCGCGCCATGTTGTCGGGCGGTTGGCGGAAGCGCTGGACGTGCATCAGGGCAAGGCGCTCAGCCGTTCCAAGGTGCTGGTGCTGGGGCTCGCCTATAAGAAGAACGTGCCGGACATTCGCGAAAGCCCGTCTCTGAAGCTGATCGAACTGATCCTTGAGCGCGGCGGCGATGTCGCCTTCCATGACCCTTACGTGGCGGAAATCCCAAAGACGCGCGAATATAGCGAGTTGATGGGCATGAAATCCGCCGTCTGGACCAAGGACAGCATTGCCGGTTTCGATGCGGTGCTGGTTGCGACAGACCATGACAATATCGATTACCAGCAACTGGCCGACTGGTCGCCGCTGATTATCGACACGCGCAACGCCTTTGCCCGTCGCGGCATCAGCGCAAGTCACATCCTCAAGGCCTGATCGGAAACACTTACACATGAGCAGACTGGACAGCTTCATCCGCCGCCTCAGCGCCCAGCGCGATATCTTGAACCATGTGCATGGCGATCTCGATCTGCCTGCCGAAGGCCCGATCATGGAAATCGGTCTTGGCAATGGGCGCACCTTCAACCATCTGCGCGAGCTGTTCCCGGATCGTCGTATCGTCGCCTTCGACCGCGCCATGGGAGCGCATGCCTCCTCCGTACCGGAAGAGGGCAATCTGGTTCTCGGCGAAATCGACCAGACGGCGAAGGAGTGGGTCGGGATTGGTGCGGCCCTCGTCCATGCTGATATCGGCACCGGCTATGACGAAAAGGATGCGGTGACGCTGAGATGGCTTCCGCAGATCGTTTCGGGCATGCTTGCCAAGGGCGGCATTGCCATCAGCGGCTTGCCGCTGAAGGAAGCAAGCCTCGATCCGCTGCCGGTGCCGAACACAGTGCCGACGGATCGGTATTTCCTTTATCGCAAGGTTTGACGCTTTTACGAAAGCAGCTTTCGGCTTTCTTCTTCGGATATCAGGAAGACCTTCATTTCCGAGCTGCGCCCGCGAATGGGAATGGTGCGGCTTGGCAGCGCGTCGCGCTTGTGCCCGGACTGCACCATGACCGGTTCGGAGACAACGATTGAGGTGTCGAATTCCTTTGCGGCCGTCTCCAGGCGGCTCGCGACGTTGACCGTATCGCCAATGGCCGTCAGCGTTTTTGCCGCGCCGTAACCCATGATGCCGACAATCGACGGACCTGCGTGAATGCCGATGGCGATGCGCAGGCGCACGGCGAACTGCTGTTCCAGTTCCTTATTCAGCTTTTCGACATTGCGCAGGATCAGACAGGCGGCCTTCAGCGCATCGGCAGACGCGGTTTCCTGGTTGCCGTCCAGGCCGAACAGCGCCATCGCGCCATCGCCGATAAATTTATCGATGCGACCGCCTGCCTGTTCCACCGACTGCCCGACAATGGTGAAATAGCGGTTCAGCAGAAACACCATGTCATAGGGGAGGCGGGTTTCGGAGAGTGCCGTGAAGTTTCTCAGGTCGCAGAACAGAACCGCAATCTCTTCCTCGCGACCGGGACGGATGGGCTCGTCGCTGGCCGGACTATCGTCCTGCTGCCGGGTGGAAAGAAGCAATGCCACCTTGACCCGACCGGTGGGGCGCAGTTGGCAGCCGAGCCTCACATCGGAATCCGCGTGAATACGCTGCAAGGTGGAGCGTTCCAGGTCACTCGGCTCCGGCAGAAGCGCGTCCGTTTCCAGTATCTTCACCCGACAGGTGGAACAGCGGCCCTTGCCGCCGCAAGCGGAGAAATGGGAAATGCCTTCAAGCCGGCTCGCTTCCAGAATGCTGAAGCCCGCCGGTGCCCTGATCGCATGGCCATCTTCATAGAGAACCTCGAAGCCATTCGACCTCTGTCGCCAGCCTCTGATCGCGCGGGCGGCGAAAGTCAGGATCACGGCGGCGCCAAAGGCGAGGCGAAAACCAAAGGTGATGTGTTGGATCGTCGCCTGGCGCTCGGGCGACCATCGCCGCTGGGGCGGCGGCGGATCCGAGGGCGAGCCCATCCCCGCTTCCGAATGGGGATGATCGGCCGGGATATCCAGTTCCATCTGCCGCCCGGCATCGCTGAAACCGAGCAGCGCCATGATCGGCAGGAGAACCGCGAACATCAGCAGGTAGGGCGCCACTTGCCGATACCAGCTTCGATAACGCAGCCAGAAATAGACCCCAAAACAGCCATGCGCCCAGATCAGCACAAGGGCGATGCTCTGGCGTAAGCCCAGATAGGGCGCGGTGATCCAGAACCTGCGAATGATGATGTCGTAGCCCTCATCGATACCGTAAAGCATGCGTGAGAAACGGATGCCCGCAGCATGGTCGATGATGAGGAAGGGAATGGCCAAGCCCAGCAAGATCTGCATCGCTTCGCGCCATGGCATCTGCAGCGATCGCAGAAGATAGATGGAGCGCAACACGAGCAGGATATGGACCAGCACGGATCCGTAAAGGATGGTGCTGCTGACCGGGTTCAGCCAGATGATGCTGAACCATATTCTTGCATATTCGGCGGTCTCGATGGAAATCAGCGTCAGTGCGTGATTGAAAAGGTGACAGGCGACGAAGGCCAGCATAACAAGACCGGAGAGCAATCGCGCCCGCCGCAAAGATGTGTCCGTCACAAGCTGCGCCAATCCTGACCTCAAATTTCTTTCACCAGAGTGCCGTGCGTCATTTCTGGACGCACAAAGGACGCTCTATCTTGTTCGAACCTGCGCATCGTGCTTTCCGAAAATCGGTTCCGAATTTTCGGGCCGATGCTGTAGAAAAGATATTCAAATAATCGTCGTGTGGGGCATCCGCTGACGGTCTGCAAAGACACAGGGGGTAGTCAACACCTGCGGCTACACCGGCTGTGGTCTCATTCTCGAGACGAATCCACGGCCTCACGAAAATAATGTTTTTTGGTCTTATTCGAGGCAGACGCCGGTCTAGAGCCTGGTCCAAGTAAAAGGGTGCAGCGGTTTTCCGATAGCGGCATGCGACAAAACAACAACCTAAAGCTCGATGGTCTGTCCGTCATAGGCTGCGAAAGCACCGGCAAATTCCTTTTTCGCATCCTCATCGATCTGGTCGAGTTCGTCATCCGTCCGGAAGGGTGCGTGGTGAATGAAACCCACCGATTTTGCGTTGGCATGCTTGGCAAGCTTGATCCCCTGCTGCCAGGAGGAATGGCCGTACCCTCTGTAAAGCTCCATTTCCGCATCGGTGAAGCTCGCGTCATAGAGGAAGAGATCGACATCGTCGATGAGCTTCAGCACGGCCTTGTCCAGCTTGCCCGGCTCATGCTCGGTATCGGTGATGATGGCGAGGCTCTTGCCCTGCCAGTCGATCCGGTAGCCGATGGCGTTGCCCGGATGGGTTAGCATGCCAGTGCGGATCGACAGATCCGGATGCACCGACAGTGTGTCTTCGGCAGCAAAATCGCGGGTATCGATATGGGCGCAGCAAATATCGAGCGGTGCCGGGAACCAGGGCGGGCTCATGAACTCGCGCAGCATGTCGCGGGTGGTTTTCTGGCCTGCCAGATGGCCGGACCAGATGCGCACGTCGTTCTCGCGCTTGAAGAAGGGCTTGAAATAGGGAAAGCCGACAATGTGGTCGTAGTGGCAATGGGAGAAGAACATGTCCACGTTGCCCGCACCTTCGGCCCTCAGCGCCAGACCGGCGGGATGAAGACCCGAGCCTGCGTCAAAGAGCAGAATATGATCGCCGCATCGAACCTCGATGCAGATCGTGTTGCCGCCATATCTGTGGAATTTTTCTCCCGATACAGGAAGCGTCCCTCGCGCTCCCCAGATCTTGACCCGGAATTCCTGTCTATTGCACCGACGGTCACCGTCGGAATTCAACGCCATCATACACCCCAACCTGCCACGGCGACCCGTCTCAACGCTTCCTCCGTAGGGTCCCGTTCTCTCTTCGCCAACACATGGCGCGTGCTTAATTCATGCAGCATCTCAGTTTTACGACTGCAGCACCACTTTTATTTTTTCCTGAAAGCGCCGCAGGATGGAAGATTATATTATCAAACACTTGAATGCGCGCGCGCCTTGCTCAGTTCCGTCGTCGTCTGGGTCAAACGCTCAGCGAGAACGCGCATGACCTTGATGGTGATCTCGGGAAAGTCCGACATCAGCTTGAAGAACTGTTCCTTGCCGATGCGCAGTGCCTCCACCGGCGTCGACGCTTTGACGGTTGCCGTTCGCACGCTGTCGCAGAGAATGGCGATTTCGCCGACGATGGCGTTGCCGCTCATTTCCGTCAGCTTGATCTGGCCCGACGGGGAGTCGATCAGGACATCGACCTTGCCGGTCAGAAGTACATAGGCACTATCGCCAAGATCGCCCTGCCGGAATAGCTCGTCTCCTGCAAGATAGGAAACGCGGTCCGAAGCAAAAGCAAGTAGCTTGAGTTTCGAAGGCTCCATCTCGCTAAAGAAGGGAACGCGCTTCAGCATCTGAATTTCATCTTTGAAAAGCATTGCCTTGTCCTGGTTCGTGTTCCTGTCGGGTGCCTGCGCCATGTCAGGCCGCGATCATTTCCTTGAATGTACCGTTTTCTTGCATAAGAGTCTCGTATGATCCGTCTGCGACAATTGTACCGTGGTTAACGACGATAACCCTATCGAACATCTTCGAAAGCGACGGGTTCGACAAGACCCATAGAATTGCTGGATTTGCGCCATCTCGCCTCAGGAAGGCGATGACTTTGTCGACGATTTCCTGCTGCATGCGATGGTCGAGACCCGGTAGCGGACGGTTGAGCACGTAGTAATCCGAGCGTCGCATCAAGGCGCGTGCGAGATTGAGCTTCTGGCGCTGCAACGGGCCAAGCCGCTTGCCGCCGGCACCGAGGTTGAATTCCAGCCCCACGGCGAGAACGCGCTCATAAACACCCTGCTTGCGCATGGCATCGGCGACGATCCGGGTGATGCGGCGCGATGCATCGGTGTAACGATGGCTCACCTTGCCGAACAGGATGTTGTCGAGCAGGCTTGTCGACGTGGCATATTGATCCGGATCGTAAGGCTCGATCACGTCCCGAAGATCCTCCGGCAGGTTCTCGTGGAACATGTGGCGCACTTCGACGATCCGGTTCATCACTTCGGGCGTCAACAGGCCGAAACGCTGTCTCGGTTCGACATAGAAGAAGCTGAGGCGGATCATCGCGCGGCGGTCGGCCTCGCTTGCATCGTCGTAATGCTTGCCCTGGAGGCGCTGCAATATCTGCTGATAGTTTGGAATGTCGTCTGCCGTCATGAAGGTCAGCTGCTGGTAAAGCGGATGATCCGGCGGCAGATCGCTGAAGATTTCGACGATGTTTTCGGCAATCGTATAGCCCATGTCGAAGAGCGTATGGGAAAGGCCCGTTCCGCGCATCAAGGACAGGAAGTATTTGCTTTCGATGATCTTGTTGCTGCCCGTCTGGGCGTCGCGCATCGTGCCGAACAGGATGTTTTCGCCGACTGTCGCTTCGGTGTTGTAGCTGTCGGGCTCAAAGGGAACGATGAGACCGGAGAGGTTCTCGCGCTCCAATTCGCTGCGCAGCGCCCGGCGCAATTCGACAATGCGGGCTGCCAGATGCAGGTCGCTCATCGGGTCGATCGAGGAGCGGAGCGCAAATTCAAGAACGTCTTGCGAAAGCTGCACCGTATCCAAAACCGCAAGCATAGACTTGAGGAAGTATTCCGGATCCTCGCGGCCTGCGGGGCTGGACTGGTAATCGATCCAATCACCGTTCAGATCCATGTCGGGATTCTCAGCGAGCTTGGCCTCGCGAATTTCCCATTTGCGGTGCTCGAGCTCGCTTCCCTCATATTGCTTGGGTTTGAGCGGCGCATGCTTCAGCCCGTAGAGAAGATTGTCCTTCAGGCTCGCATGGAAGAAGTAGGTATCGGCCGAGACATAGGAAATGCGCCGCCCGGTGACGGATTCGGGCAGCTCATGGAAATCGGTGTCGCCGATGGAAATCTTGCCTGATGTCGGCCACAGCGTGCGTCCCAAGGCATCCGCCAGCGCCTCGCCACCGGCGCTGCCGACGACCGCGATGGTCTCGCCGGGATTGATGGTGAGCGTTGCCTGATCGAGGAGCCGTGTGCCGCTATCGTCATCGAGCGAAAGCGCCGAAATGACGATCGGGCCGGTGATTGCGGCCGCTGCCGCCGGCGCCAGTTCCTGGATCTTCGGGTCGATCATGCTTGGAGAATCGAACTGTTCGAAGACCTGTTCGTACTTCACCTGCACGTCCTGGCGGGCCTGATCCCAGTCGATCAGCTCCTTCAGCGGGCCGGGCAGTTCCTTATAGGCGTTGATGACGGCGACGAGCTGACCGACGTCGAGACTGCCGCGCAGCGTCAGATAACCGCCGACCGCATAGAAGAAGAAAGGCGTCAGCTGCGCCAGGAAGTTGTTGATGAACTTGACCAGGAACTTCCATTGATAAAGGTCGTAGCGGATCTTGAAGATCTGGCCGAGGCGCTGGCCGGCATCGGCTCTTTCATAGTTCGATGTATCATAGGCATGAATCGTGCCGATGCCGTCGACCATTTCGCCGATGCGACCGGCAAGCTCGCGTGCGGTCAGCTGTCTTTGGCGTCCAAGTTCGATCAGGCGGCGGCGCATTTTCGGGATGATGCCGACCTGGATGGCGGCCATGAAGGCGGCGATCATGCCGAGCCAGAAATTCTGCACCAGAATGAAGAACAGCGCCGACAGCGCCTGGCCGCCAAGCAGCGCCGGCTGCACGAATGCATCACCGGTAAAGCCGCCGAGCGGCTCCACCTCGTCCTTGATCATGCTGGAGATTTCCGCGCCCTTGACGCGCTTGAAATGCGTGGGCGGAAAGCGCAGCACCCGGTCGATCAGCTGGAAGCGGATACGGCGCAGCAGCCGCTCGCCAAGGCGGCCCTTATAGGTATTGATGTAGTATTTGAAGAGACCGTTGATGATGACGAGCGCCAGGAATGTGAGGCTGAGCCCCATCAGCGTCGCCATGCGGTTCAGCTCGATGCCCGGAAACAGCGTGATCGTGCCGTAATAGGGTATATCCAGCGTCAGATGCATGAACAGCTGGGTAGCATTGGCGCCTTCAAATCCATCGCCCTGGATCGGGCCGTTGACGATCTGCTTGGGCAGATCGAAGGCCAGAAAGTACGGGATCATCGACAAGGCAACGATCAGCAGAATGAAAAGCTGCTGCTTCTTGGTGTGCGTCCAGATGTAACGCGTCAGACTTTTTTCCATCGAGGACTTCTATGCCGTGCCGGATAAATTGGAAGGTAATGGATGTTGATGCGCGCGTCAAAGCGGCTCCGGAGGGGGAAGGGGGCGCTGAAACGGGTATGGGATATGGTGGTTCACCTATTGGTGAAACAAGCCGTTTCCCTACAATATTGCGCAGGGAATCGAAACTTTTTTTTGAGAACGCTTCCTTGTTCAATGGGGAGGTTCTGCCGGGCATCTTTCCGCCAGGCTCAAAGGCGATCGGCTCGACCGTACCTTCGGGGTATGCCCTTCGCCAATCGCCTTTGCCCTGACGAAAACCTGCTCCGCCAGAACCTCCCTATTAGACAAGGAAGCGCTCTAAAATCGAAAGTGCTGACGTGAGCCGAGCGACCGGATCTCGCCATGGGGCTCGGCAGGGGCATTCTCCTCAGCGATCAGTGCGATGGTCCTGGCCTCGCCGGGGGCCAGATGGAACCAGTCATCGGCTGGGCGGAAGCCATCGGCGAGGATGCTGACCGACTGTGCGAAGCGGTCCGTCGTCAGCGTCAGGAACCATTGCCCGTTCTTTTTCTCTGTCGTTGCCGTCAGTTTTGCGTCATGCAGTGCAGCGGCGCGGCCGCGTGGAAAATGGAAGGCTTCGGCAATCAGCTCTCCCGTCACGGCGTCCTTCAGTCTGGCGACGGTCGCATCATGCGCCGGTGGACCGAAGCGATAGGCGTAAGTCGTGTCGAAGAAAGCGCCGAAACAATCGGTGGCGGCAAGGCTTGCCTTGGAGCGCGGTGCAAGATCGAGCTGCTTCTGGCCGCGGACGACGGGTTGCAGCCCATCGCGCAGGCAGGCGATCTCGACGGTGAGGTTGCGGCTTTCGGCCGTCTCGTTGACGACGTGGATGGCAAGGCCGTTGGTGCCTTCATCGGTCAGGATCACTTGCACCGGGCGAAATGCGCGCTTCAGCCCGTACCAGGCCGACTTCGGTTCGCCGGTGGAATCGATCACGCCCCAGCCCGCACCCGGTGCGAGATCCTGAAGGGTCAGCACCATGGCACCCTGGCAGGAGGAGCCGTTGCGCCGCCATTCGCCATAGGTGGCTTCCATCACCTCGGCAACCGCCGCCCGCGAGAGGTCGAGATAGCGCTCGCCATCCTCGCGCCGCGTCCGCGACGGGTCGAGGTCATAGAGGAGCTTGAGATAATGGTCGCGCACATCCTCGAAATCCCAGGAGGCACCGCGATCGCGCGGCACGCGGCCTTTCCACACCGGATGATGAACGGCGGCAACGGGGAGATGCCGATCAAGCGTCTTCTGCTGCGGCACATTGGCGAAGGCGAGGCACTCGCCAGCAAAGCGCACATCGGCGCGCCGCGCATCGTCCAGCGGCCGGCAATAGGCGCCGACGCCGTAATAATGTCCGACCTTCTCGTCGGTGAAGAAGGGCTGTGCGCCGCCGAAAGGTGAGTTTGGCACATAGGCGATATCGGAGCGGCGGGCTTTGATAAAGCGCGGCAACATCTCCTCGGTCAGCGGTCCTTTCCAGAAGGATTCGCTGAGACCCAGCATCGCGCCTTGATGGTACATTTCACTGCCGCCGCAGATCACGGCAAGAGAAGGCGAGAGAGCGGTATTGGCCAGGAGGTCTGCCGTTTCCTTTTCGATATGGGCGACGAAGCTTTCATCCTTTGCCGGATAATCGAAATTGGCGAGCATCATGTCCTGCCAGACCATCAGGCCGAGTTCATCGCAGAGGCTGAAGAAATCTCTGGTCTCATAGGCCATGGTGCCGCCAATGCGGATCATGTTCATGCCCGCCTCTGCAGCAAGCCGCAGCCACGGCTCGTAATCCTCTTTCGTGCCGGGAAGACGGACGATATCGGCACTGGACCAGACGGCACCCCGGCAGAAGATCGGCACGCCGTTGATCGTCAGGCCAAAGCCTTTGCCATCTGCGCCATGGTCGATCTCGATGCGGCGGAAGCCGGTTTTGCCAAGCCTGTGCGTCTTGCCGTCGATGCGAAGATAAACCTCGTGCAGCGTGGGCGCTCCGTGGGTCGCGGGCCACCAGGGCTCAATGGCCGGAAGGCGCAGTTCACCGGAAAAGGTTCCGCCTGAGACCGGCGCAAGCTTTTGCCAGCGATCGCCGCAGCCGATTTCGAGGGTGGACGGCGCAGCCGCTTCGACAGTCACGCGAATGATGCCGGTGCCGTCTTCCGTCAACTCGTTGGTGAAGGCAGTGAGGTCGAAGTCGGCGTTGCCATCGCGCACCAGCCGGATCGACCGCCATGGCCCTGCTGCGTGGATCTCCGGGCACCAGCCCGGCATATGACCGAGTGCTGTCGTGCGGACCAGCCGAAGCCCTTGCGTCGACATCATTTGTGGACGCCAGCGGGCGCGGGGACCGGTCTTTTCCAGATGCGGTTTGAGCGCGCGAAAGCAGATCGCCAACTCGTCCGTGCCGGAAAGCGTGACGGCCACCTCCAGCGCTTCGAACATGCTTGTCGAATGCGCAACAAGTTCGTCGTTCAGATAGAGATCGGCGATGGTGGCAAGGCCATCGAAATGCAGTGTCGCCGTCTGCGGTGTTTTGGTTTCAAGCCGCAGTCGGTACCAGGCGTCGAGATGGTTGAGGGGCTTCGGATCGAAGCGGTCGAACCGGCCAGCCTTCTCCAGAGCTTCGGCCACCGTGCCAGGAACGGGTGCATCGAAGCGTTCCGCATCAGGAATGCCGGATGGGCGCTCGCAGGCGCCGGCCTCCGTCAATGTCAGCGTCCAGCCTTCCGTCAGCCACTGACCGGGGAGGGCCTCATGTTGAAGGCTCGCGCTCACGCAGCCTCGCTGGCGTCGTCGAGATGGACGGAAAGCTTCGTCATCAGCGCGTCCCAGGCGTCAGCCGCGGGATTTAGCGCAGTCGCAAGCGGCTCGAATTTGCGCCGCGCCACGGCGCGTGCCAGCTGGAACTGCACCGTCTTTGCCACTTCGGCGATCTTCAGCGCCTCGGCGGCGGCGTCATCGAAAGCCTGTGGTCCGGCAAGCCATTGCAGGTGGCTGGCGGCGAGTTCGAAATTGGCGCCGAGCTGGCGTAGCGTGTTGAAGGCGTATTTGTGGAAGAAGCCGAAGGGGCGGTCGGCAACCTTTTCCACCTGTGCCGGGAAGACCTGCGAGAAGGCCCGGATCGGATTGTCCGCCGGTCGTCTGGAAAAATGCTGCACCAGCAGCCGTTCGGCGACCTTGCGGCGGCGTTCTTCGGGGACTGGCTTTTGCGGGAATTTGGCGAATTCCGCATAGGGCAGGAAGGGCGGTTCGGCCTCTTTCAGATGGTGCTGGAACACGCCCGCATAGTCCTCGCCTTCCAGCGCGAAGTAGCCGGCATTGTGGAAATAGTCGAGCTTGAGATTGGCGCGATCGATGCGGTTGATGGCAATCGTGGTCTTGCCGTGATCGTTTCGGTAGCCGACCCCATGCGTATCCGGCAGGTAGAAACTGTCGATCTCGATCAGGGAAATGCGACCGCGCTTCAGCTGCGTTTCGATATGGATCTCGACATCGTCGAAGATCGCAAGCTCGGTCGCGCGGATGCCGTAGAGCGCCTCGAGATCCTCAAGCGGCATCTTGAAGAAGGTAAAGTGGTCGCCTTCAAAGTCCTGCGTCAGGGTAAAGCCGAACATGGCGTCCGGCGGCAGGCCGCACGAGGCCACAAGCTCGATCCACAAATCGACAAAGCAATTGGTTTCCGGCCACATCCTCTCGGATGCGTGGAGCAAATGAGGGACGTGGCTCTCAGGGCTCAAGGCCGGAAAAATTGCCGTCATGCGTACCTCTTAGGCCTCAGTTCCACAGCGTGTCGCGAACCGACTGCGGCCATTGATCGACATCGAGCCCATGCTTGGCAAGTAGGGCGAGCGCCAGACGTTCCAGGCCAAAACCGACGCAGGCGGTGTGGGCGACAGAGCCGTCCGCAAGGTTCAAGCCCCACTTCGCGCCGAAGGCATCCTGGTGGTAGTTGAAGCTCATGCAGGCGGTCAGGTTGGCCGTCGACGTGACCGGGATCAGCAGTTCGAACTTCAGGTTCTGGTCGCGCTGGTTGTTGGCCAGCATCCGGCCCGCGCGTCCGAAAAAGGGATCGTTGGCGATATCGAGCTTCACGTCGAGGCCGATGCCTTCCATCATTGCCACGCCGCGATCCATCCACAGCTGGCGGAAATCGGTGACGTCGCTTTCGGTGCCCATGCGCACATATTCGCGCATGCGGAAGAGCTGCTGGCGCGCCGGGTCCTTGGAGGGCTCATGGCGGAAGCAATAGGACTGAATGTCGTAGAGACCGCCGCCATCGGGCAGATTGCCGCGCTTGGCAATGGTCGGGTAGAGCGGATAGCAGGCGGCCGGTGTGAGCACGATATCGGTGATCTTCTGGTCTTTTGCCCAGTCGTCGCCGCCCTCATCCATTGTCTTCAACAGGTTGACGTGGTCGAGCTCGCAGCCGCAGAAGGAATGGACGGTACCGGCGAGCTGCGGGAAGCTCTTCATGTAGCCGCTTTTTTCGAAATAGGCGCGGTTGATGCCGGGCGGAAAGCGGATCGCTTCGGCCCTGTCGCCGGCGCCCACCTTGCTGACCAGGCTTTCGAGACCGGTGATCACGTCTTCGAACTGACCGCTTCGGCCATAGAGACCGTCCACGCCGGTATCGATGAGCAAACCCTTGTCGAAGAGCCTGTCGAGGAAAGATGTTTGTGCGTCCATGGTCCTACCTCAGAAGGCTCGTATCCTGCTTTTGAACCAGCAGGAGATTGGCGGAATTGCTCAGGATTCGATCGTTGGAAATCATCAGCCGGGCAGAATGCGCGTCACGCAGATGGCGGCCAAGGCTATAGGGCGTGCCGTTCTTGTAGCCCATGATGCCGCAGATCAGCATGGCATGGTCGATGATTTCCAGAATGGTCTCTGACGAGCAAATCTTGACGTTGTTCATGGCAATGGCAAAGCCCATCGACATCAGCTTGTCCGGGTCGGCTCTGGTCTCGTCATAGGCCTTGATGCCGGCAATCACGTTGGATTTGACGATCTGCAGCTTGTTCGACACCTCGGCCAGTCGCATCGCGCCGGGCGGTGCGGACCCCGGCGATTTGCGGGCGGCGGCGCGCACGAAGCTCTGCGCCCGTGCCACAGCGTCGGACGCGATGCCGTACCACACGCCGCTCCACAGAAGATGCGAGGTGGCGAGCATGGATTGGGCCGCGATTTCGGCAAAGGGCTTGGGAAAGATCTGTTCCGCCGGAGCCTCGCCCTTGAACAGGAAGCCGTCGGAGCGGGTGCCGCGCATGCCGAGCGTATCCCAGACGTGGGTGCGCTCCAGGCTGTACTGGTGCTTCAGAAACACCGTCATCACCTGGTCGGAGGGAGCGGCATCCTTGTGGGAACGCGAGGTGATGAGAATGGCGTCGGCCTCGCTGCCATAGGAAATGACGGTCGCGTCCTTTTCCAGGCGGCAGACATCGCCATCCACCTCGACGGCGCAAATGGAATTTCGCAGGTTTCCGCCAATGCCGCCTTCGGTGGTGGCGGAGGCAAGCAGCAATTGTTCGTTTGCCAGGCGGCGCATGAAAGCGCTGTGCCATTCACTGTCTTCGCCATGCTCCACAAGGCTCGAGGCCTTGATGTGGTGCATAGCGTAAATCATCGCCGTTGCCGAACAGGCCTGGCCGAGAATGGAGCAGATATCGGCAAGCTCCAGCATGGTGGCGCCTTCGCCACCCATGTGAACGGGAACTTGAATGCCGAGCAGTTTTTCCTGCCGAAGCGCGTCAACAGCCTCCTTCGGGAAGCGGCCTTCGGTATCCACCACGTCGGCATGTTTTGCGGCAATCGCCGCCACCCGCGCCGCCCTGGCGCTCAGTGCTTCACGGTGAGGCGCGACGGCGAGGTTCATCAGGCGGCCTCTTTCCCGTCGAGGATGGCTTTGACCGTGGTTTCGATGGCGGCGATGCTGGCAAAGGACTTGCGGTTCAGCATGCTGTCGGGAAACTCGATGTCGAAGGCTTCTTCGAGGCCAAGCATCAATTGCACGGAGGCGAAGGAGGAAAGGCCCGCCGCATAAAGATCGGCATCGTCGGCAAGCGTGTCGACGGAAACGGGAAGCTGGCCAAACTTTGCCAGCACGTCACGGATAGTAGAATTCATCTGAGCTCATCTCCCTAAACTAGAGCCATCATAGCGTCATTTGTGGTTACATTTAAAAAAATAACATTGTCATAAGTGGAGCGGTTAATATCCGGTGACATTGCTTTGCGCGCTATTCAGTTTTTTTTGGGCGCCCACGGCCAGCTTGACAATCGGCGTTATCGGGTCTTTGATTGCGCCATTCACCAGGGGGGTCCCGGCAAGGGGCTGAGATACTGCTAGAGCGCGCAGTGACCCGTTGAACCTGATCCAGTTCATACTGGCGTAGGGACGGTGCAAACGCGGGCATTCTGGCAGAACCGGCTTCACGCCGGGGAACCGTCATGATTTCTATCCCGCGCTTTTCGTCTTCATGCTCGAACTGGGTCTCCACTGTTTTGCTTTGGAGCCTCACGATGAACATTGCCGCTAAAAATCTCACCCCAACCGTTACCACAGGTCCGTTGCCGGCCTCCACCAAGGTGCACAAGCCGGGCGTTCTTCACCCGCATATCCGCGTGCCGATGCGCGAAATTGCGGTCCATCCCACCGCGGGCGAACCGCCGGTGACCGTCTACGATTCCTCCGGTCCCTATACGGATCCCTCGCATCTGGTGACCATCGATACCGGTCTGCCGCGTCTTCGTCAGGAATGGGTTTTGGCGCGCGGCGATGTCGAGGCCTATGAGGGCCGGCATGTGAAGCCGGAAGACAATGGCTTTGCCACCGGCGAGCGCCTGACACCGGAATTTCCGGTGCGCAACCAGCCGCTGCGGGCCAGGGATGGCAAGGCCGTTACCCAGCTGGCCTATGCGCGGGCGGGCATCATCACGCCGGAGATGGAATATATCGCCATCCGCGAGAACCTCGGACGCGAGGCGGCGCAGGAGAAGCTTGTTCGCGATGGCGAAAGCTTCGGCGCCCATATTCCAGATCACGTCACGCCGGAATTCGTCCGTCAGGAAGTGGCGGCCGGGCGCGCCATCATCCCCTCCAACATCAACCATCCGGAAGCCGAGCCGATGATCATCGGGCGGAATTTTCTGGTGAAGATCAACGCCAATATCGGCAACTCCGCCGTCACCTCCTCCATGGCGGAAGAGGTGGAGAAGATGGTGTGGGCGACGCGCTGGGGTGCGGATACGGTGATGGACCTTTCCACCGGGCGCAACATCCACAATATCCGCGAATGGATCATCCGCAATTCGCCGGTCCCGATCGGCACGGTGCCGCTCTATCAGGCGCTGGAGAAGGTCAACGGCATTGCCGAGGATCTGACCTGGGAGGTGTTTCGCGACACGCTGATCGAGCAGGCCGAGCAGGGCGTGGATTATTTCACCATCCATGCCGGGGTCAGGCTGCATTACATTCCGCTGACCGTCAATCGCGTCACCGGCATCGTCTCGCGCGGCGGGTCGATCATGGCCAAGTGGTGTCTGCATCACCACAAGGAAAGCTTCCTCTACGAGCATTTTGACGAGATCTGCGACATTTGTCGCGCATACGACGTGTCGTTCTCGCTGGGGGACGGCCTGCGTCCGGGCTCGATTGCCGACGCCAACGATGCGGCGCAATTTGCCGAGCTGGAGACGCTGGGCGAGTTGACGCAGATCGCCTGGGCCAAGGATTGCCAGGTGATGATCGAAGGCCCCGGCCATGTGCCGATGCACAAGATCAAGGAGAATATGGACAAGCAGTTGAAGACCTGCGGCGAGGCGCCCTTCTACACGCTTGGACCGCTGACGACTGACATCGCACCGGGTTACGACCACATCACGTCCGGCATCGGTGCGGCGATGATCGGCTGGTTCGGCACGGCGATGCTCTGCTATGTCACGCCGAAGGAGCATCTGGGCCTGCCGGATCGAAACGACGTGAAGGTCGGTGTCATCACCTACAAGATCGCCGCACACGCCGCCGATCTCGCCAAGGGGCATCCGGCGGCGCAGCTGCGCGACGACGCCCTATCTCGCGCACGCTTCGAATTCCGCTGGGAGGATCAGTTCAACCTGTCGCTCGATCCGGAAACGGCGCGCTCCTATCACGACGAGACGCTGCCGAAGGAAGCGCACAAGGTTGCGCATTTCTGCTCCATGTGCGGGCCGAAATTCTGCTCCATGCGCATTTCCCACGATATTCGCGCCGAAGCCCAGAAGGAGGGGCTGGAGGCGATGGCGGAGAAATTCCGCCAGGGTGGCGATCTCTATATGCCGCTGGAAAAGCCGGTTCCGGGTGAATGAGATGCGCATTCTCCTCAAAGGGGCAGGTGTTGCCGGTCTGACGGCTGCCCTTGAGCTGACGCGGCGCGGTTTTGCAGTGGCGGTGTTCGACACCGCCCCTCAGATCGGCCGCGGCGCATCCTGGTTTGCCGGCGGCATGCTGGCGCCCTGGTGCGAACGCGAAAGCGCCGAACAGGCGGTGCTCGATCTTGGCCAGTCGGCGCTCGACTGGTGGGAGGAGGCAACACCCGGCCTCGTCACCCGCAATGGCACTTTGGTGGTCGCACACGCACGGGACAAGGCGGAACTCTCGCGCTTTGCCTCGCGCACCAGCGGCTACCGGGTGGTGGGTGACGACGAGATTGCCGCGCTGGAGCCGGACCTTGCCGGGCGCTTCCGCCATGGGCTGTTCTTCGAGGGCGAAGGTCATCTCGATCCGCGGCTGGCGATGGCGGCGCTGCATCGGCGGCTGGTGGAAAATGGCGTGGTCTTTCATGTGGGCGGCGCGGCAATCGATGAAGGCGGCTTCGACCGCATCGTCGATTGCACCGGCCATACGCGGGTGGGCTCGCTGTCAGGGCTTCGCGGCGTGCGTGGCGAAATGCTCTATCTCGCCACGCAGGAGGTTTCGCTGTCGCGCCCGGTGCGGCTCCTCCATCCGCGCATCCCGCTCTACATCGTCCCGCGTGAGCCGGGGCGCTTCATGGTGGGCGCGACGATGATCGAGACGGAGGAGGCGGGGCCGATTTCGGCCCGCTCGATGATGGAGTTCCTGAATGCCGCTTACGCGCTGCATCCATCCTTCGGAGAGGCGCAAATCATCGAAAGCGGCACCGGTATCCGGCCTGCCTTTCCCGACAATCTTCCGCGCATCGTTCAGGAGGGCAAGACGCTGTTCATCAATGGTGCGCACCGGCACGGCTTCCTGCTTTCGCCTGCCATGGCGCGGCAGGCCGCCGATTTTCTTCAGCAAGAGGAGGTATCCCATGCGGATCCACGTCAACGGCGAAGTGCATGATCTTTCCGCCGCCACGCTCTCAGAACTGCTCTCGGCCCTCGATTACGAAGGCGACTGGCTGGCCACAGCCGTCAATGGCGATCTCGTCCATGCGGAGGATCGCCCGCAATTCCATTTAAAGGATTCCGACCGGATCGAAATCCTTTCGCCCATGCAGGGAGGGTAAACCATGTTTCGATTGTATGATCGCGATGTCAGCTCAAGGCTACTGCTCGGCACGGCCCGCTATCCGTCGCCCGCCGTTCTGGCGGATGCCGTTCGCGCCAGCAAGACTGACATTCTGACCATTTCGCTCCGGCGCGAAACGGCAGGCGGCAAAAAGGGCGGGCAGTTCTTCGAGCTGATCCGTGAACTCGACCGCCTCATCCTGCCCAACACGGCGGGCTGCCACACCGCCAAGGAAGCGGTGTTGACGGCGAAGATGGCGCGCGAGGTGTTCAAGACCAACTGGATCAAGCTGGAGGTGATCGGCCATCACGACACACTCCAGCCGGATGTCTTCGCGCTGGTGGAAGCCGCCCGCATTCTTTCAGATGAGGGTTTCGAGGTGTTTCCCTATACGACCGACGATCTGGTGGTGGCGGAAAGACTGATCGACGCAGGCTGCAAGGTGCTGATGCCCTGGTGCGCGCCGATCGGCAGCGCCATGGGACCGCTGAACCTCGTGGCACTCAAATCCATGCGGGCGCATTTTCCCGATGTGCCGATGATCGTCGATGCCGGCCTTGGCCGCCCATCGCATGCGGCAACGGTGATGGAGCTTGGCTATGACGCGGTGCTGCTAAACACGGCGGTGGCCGGTGCCGGCAACCCGGTGATCATGGCGGGCGCCTTTGCAAAAGCCGTGACTGCGGGGCGTGAGGCCTATCTCTCCGGCATGCTGGAGCCGCGTGATATGGCGGTGCCATCCACGCCGGTGATTGGGACGGCGGTGTTTTCGTGAGGCTATTTTTAAGGTGAGTGCATCCTTCGTCCTCCCGAACTTGATCCACTGCTGTCGGGTTTAAAGTTCTGGTTTGGATCTGCCGCATACCCCCCTCTGCCCTGCCGGGCATCTCCCCCTCAAGGGGGGAGATCGAACTGTTGCACCGTCTCGCCCCAAACTCCGGTGGGATAGGACATGCGAAGAGCGCCGCTAGCCGATCTCCCCCCTTGAGGGGGAGATGTCCGGCAGGATAGAGGGGGGTGCGGTCCGTCTCGGCGGACACTGAAAGAGCCGAAGTGAGGTGACGGCGGTGTTTTCGTGAGGGCTTGATAGTGGGCGGCACCTTTGCCTTGTGTGGGCGGGGTTTCCTCCTTCCTTCATTCCTGTGCTTGTCACAGGAATCCAGCCTCCGCGCGTCTGCGCGGCGATAGAACCTTCTTTCCGACCAAGGACTTGGTCTGACTGGATTCCTGTGACAAGCACAGGAATTGTCTGTCGAAAATGTGCTTTATTGTTCGGGAGGCTGGATGACCTCCGAGGTGGCCACCCCGGAGGTCATGCGTTTGTACGCCCGAACAGGAATGGGTCTTCTCGACCGACCTCATCCTGGGCTGCAACCGCACCAGCTTCGCATCGCTTGTTGACTTGAATGGGCCGGCTTGGCGCCGCGCCCGCAGACAATGCTAAGCATGGAGCTCAATCATGGGCCTGAACACCGAACAAATCCAGCCTCAGTTGATCCAATTCGCTTTGGGATTCGACGTCTCCAAAGCAACAATCACTTTCTTCGACACACATAGCGGAGAAATCTGCACCCTAGAAAACAGCAAGGTGGCGCTCAAAGCGATCTTAAAGCCATATGCTGGACGCCTCGACACACTCGCCATTTGCGAGGCAACCGGTGGCTACGAGGACAATCTGCTCGGTGTCCTTGAAGACCTTGCTATTCCCGCACACCGCGCAGACGCTGCCCGGGTCAAAGCCTTCATCCGCGCCTGCGGCGCCAATGCCAAGACAGATGCCATTGATGCGCGCCATATTGCCGAATATGGGCTCTCACGTGCGCAATCTCTGCCTCGCTGGCGCCCAAGTCAGCCACGGGAGGCAAAAATTAAGCTGCTCGTCTTGCGTCGCACCGATCTGGTGTCTATGCGCGTGCAAGAGGAAAACCGATTAAAGGCGCCTCGCAATAAGCCGATCGCGCGCGACATCGCCGGCCATATAACTGAGATCAAGCGCCGCATTGAAGCTATCGACAAGCAGATCGAAACGATCATGAGCCTCGACAAGCGATTGAAAGACCGCAAGGCTATCCTTCAGACGGTTCCTGGTATTGGCAAGGTGATCGCCCCGGTGCTGTTGGCTCTCATGCCAGAGCTCGGACACATCGATCGCAAGCAGGCAGCAAGTCTGGCGGGATGTGCGCCTCATGCCCGCGACAGCGGCGCTCGTAAAGGCCGTCGTTTTACAAAGGGCGGACGGCGGCAGTTACGACCGCTACTCTTCACCGCGGCGATGGCGGCAAGCCACAGCAAAAGCCATCTCGCTACAACATACAAGCATCTGCTCGCAGCCGGGAAGTCAAAACTCACAGCTCTTGGCGCCATCATGCGACACATCATCGTCATCGCAAATGCGAGACTCAAAGAATACCACATAGCCCAAATACGACTGACTTGATGAGGGTGGGTGAGGCTGGCCCGAGCTACAGTGACTATCCCGCAATTGACAACACCGCCCCACAGCAGGATACCGGCATGACAACAGAAGGAATGCCGCCCTTGCACAATCTGCTGACCGATATTGACGGTGTTGCGGTGGGTCATGCCACCGATCTGGCGCTTGGCTCCGGCGTGACGGCTATTGTTTTTGACGAACCAGCTATTGCCTCCGGCTCGGTTCTGGGTGGCGCGCCGGGTGGGCGCGATACGGCCCTTCTCGATCCATCCATGACGGTGGAGGCGGTGGATGCCTTCGTGCTCTCCGGCGGATCTGCCTTCGGGCTGGATGCGGCGGGTGGCGTGCAGGCGGGGTTGCGGCAGGTCGGGCGCGGCTTTCCGGTGGGCAACACCCGTGTGCCGATCGTGCCGCAGGCGATCCTGATGGACCTTTTGAATGGCGGCAACAAGGATTGGGGTCTGCATTCACCCTATCGCGATATGGGGTATGAGGCATTCAAGGCCGCTTCGCACGCGCCCTTTGCGCTCGGGACCGTGGGGGCCGGAACGGGTGCCACGACCGCGACGGTGAAGGGCGGGCTGGGCTCTGCCAGTGCCAAGACCTCCACCGGCATGACGATTGCGGCGATTGTCGCGGTCAATGCCTTGGGGTCGGCAACGGTTGGCACCACGCAAAACTTCTGGTCTGCTCCTTTCGAACGCGACGGCGAATTTGGCGGCCTTGGCCTGCCTCCCCACATCACGCAAGGCGATACTGCGCTGCGCATCAAGGGCTTGACGCTGACGGCCACGACAATCGGCGCGGTGGTGACGGATGCGCTGCTGACCAAGGCGCAGGCACATCGGCTTTCGATCCTGGCGCATGATGGGCTGGCGCGCGCCGTGCTGCCTTCGCATCTTTCCAGCGATGGCGACACGATGTTTGCCGCAGCGACGGGCAGACGCCCGCTCTCGCAGCCGAGCGATTTTGCCGAACTCTGCCATCTCGCCACGCTCGTCATGGCGCGTGCCATTGCCCGCGGCGTGTTCGAGGCGAGCGCGCTTCCGCATGAGGGCGCGCAACCGTCCTGGCGGGATCGCTTCGGAGCCGCGCAGCCATGAGCGACACGCCATCGCGCCCGCCTCTCACGCCCGTGCTGCGGGTGGATTTTCCACCGGGCGAGCGGCTGGGGCGCGGCAAGATTGAGTTGATGGAGCATATCGCCGCCACCGGCTCCATCTCTGCGGCCGGACGCGCCATGGACATGTCCTACCGCCGTGCCTGGCTGCTGGTGGATGCGCTGAACCACATGTTCACAGAGCCGGTGATCGAATCGCAGCGCGGCGGCAAGCAGGGCGGCGGTGCGGGGCTGACGCCTTTTGGCGAAGAGCTTCTGGCGCGCTTTCGCGGCATGGAAGCGCGTATGCGCGAGATGCTTCAGGCCGATCTCGACTGGCTGGACGCCAACCGGGCAGCCGACGATCGCAAGACTTTAGACCCTCCCTCTCAATAGGGATCAAGTGCCGCCGATTTGACGATCGCAAAGACCGGGCTTCCGGCTTCGAGCGACAGCCGCTCGATGGAAAGGCTCGTTAGCCGCGACTGGATGAGGGTGCCGTGGCATTCCACCTGCACCAGCGCCATGCCATCGGCCAGCGCAATGTCTGCGACGTGGCCTTCGAGAATGTTGAGGGCGCTCAAACCTTCCGGTCGCACCGTTGCCAGCATCACGTCTCTTGCCGGAATATGCACGCGCACCGCCCTGCCGGGCTCTGCGCCTTGCGCGGGCACCTGAAGTGTCGTCTGACCCAGCCGAACGGTGGCGAGCCGATGGGCGGCATCGAAGGCTTCCACCGTGCCGGAGAGAATGCTGCCTGCTTCGCGCCGCTCCAGATAGGTGCTGAAGGCGGGCTGCGACAGGATATCCGAGGCCGGGCCAGCGGCATCGATCCGGCCATCCTTCATCACCACCACCTGGTCCGCCAGGCGCGAGACTTCGCTGACCGAGTGGCTGACATAAAGGATCGGGATGGTCGTCTCGTCGCGCAGCCGTTCCAGATAGGGGATGATCTCGGCCTTGCGCGCCTCATCGAGGGCGGCCAGCGGCTCGTCCATCAACAGCAGGCGCGGGGAGGAAAGCAGAGCCCGGCCAATCGCCACACGCTGCTTTTCGCCACCGGAGAGCTTTTCCGGCCGCCGCTGCAACAGCGCGCCGATGCCGAGCATCTCGATCACGCGGGACGAGGTGGCCGCATCGCTACCCGCGCCGGAAAACCAGCGGCCATAATGCAGGTTCTGCTCCACGCTCAAATGTGGGAAAAGCCGCGCTTCCTGAAACACATAGCCAAAGCGCCTTTTATGCGCGGGCGTGAAGATGCGCCTTTGCCGATCGGCCAGCACCGTGCCATCCAGTTCGATCCGCCCTTCATCCGGCTTTGTCAGCCCGGCAATGATGCGCATTACCGAGGTCTTGCCGGAGCCGGAGCGGCCGAAAAGTGCGGTCACGCCCTTGTCGGCGTTAAAGGCTGCATCCAGCGTGAAGCTGCCCAGCCGGTGGCGGGCGGAGAAGGACAGCGTCATTGCCCGGCCACCCTTCTGCTGATCATGCGCGCCAGAAACTCCGATGCCAGCAGCGCCACCATGGAAATGACGATCGCCACCAGCGTCAGGCGCATCGCGCCCGCATCTCCGCCCGGCACCTGGGTGAGGCTATAGATCGCGGCAGAGAGCGTTTGTGTTTCGCCGGGAATGTTGGAGACGAAGGTGATGGTCGCGCCAAACTCGCCCATCGCCTTGGCAAAGGCCAGAATCATGCCGGCAATGATGCCGGGAAGGGTGAGCGGCAGTGTCACCGTCAGGAACACCCAGAGCGGGCTTGCGCCGAGCGTTCCCGCCGCTTCCTCCAGCTTGCGATCCACCGCCTCGATCGACAGACGAATGGAGCGCACCATCAGCGGAAAGGCCATGATGGCGCAGGCGAGGGCCGCACCCGTCCAGCGGAAGGAAAAGACGATGCCGAAATGCTGATCGAGAAACGCGCCGATCACGCCCTTGCGGCCAAAGAGGATCAGCAGCAGAAAGCCGGTGACGACCGGCGGCAGGATCAGCGGCAGGTGCACGATGCCGTTCAGCAGCGACTTGCCAAAGAACCGCCCGCGCGCCAGCGCCAGCGCAATCAGAATGCCGAAGGGAAGGCTAGCCAGCATGGCAACGGTCGAGACCCACAGGCTCAACCGTATCGCCGTCCATTCTTCCGCACTCAGCGATAACCAGTCCAAACTGCCATTCCTGTTCTTAAGCACCGGGGCGCGCAACGCCGCTCCCCACTTTTGCGACAGCGGCGCTTCCGAACTTACCGCCCATCGTTCTTGCAAACCGCTGAGCAACTTTGCGCGATTTGCTTTAAGGATTTATTCCGATGCCCGTTCTGAACCATGGTTCACGCAAAACTGTGCAGCAGTTTTGCGATCATGACATGCGACAAAACAAGGACCTAGAGCGTCGGGGGCGAATCGGAAAGATCGCGACACGCTTCTAGCCAAAGCCGAGCAGCGTCTCGGCGCGAACGCGGTCAGAGCCGATGCGATAATGCGGCTCTGACAGCCCGTCGCGCCGTTTCGTACCATGCGCCTCTGCCTTACTTCAGAACCGTAAAGCCCTGGGCCTCGAAGAAGGGTGCTGCCTTGGCCGATTTCAGAAATTCCAGATAGGCGGCCGCTGCCGGGCTTTTGGCATCCTTCAGTATCGCGACGGGATAGATGATCGGCGGATGCGAATCTTCAGGAAAGGTGCCGACGATCTTGACACCGGGATCGGCCGCCGCATCCGTCTGGTAGACGATGCTATAGGGCGCTTCTCCGCGCGAAACCAGCAGCAACGCTGCGCGCACACTTTCCGCCCCCGCCACCTTGGCCGAAACCGCGGACCAGACACCAAGCTTCTCCAGCGCCGCCTTGCCATATTTGCCCGCCGGCACGGAATCCACTGCCCCCATGGCAAGCTTCCCATCGCCCACGAGAGCCGAAAGATCAAACCCCGGCTTGATCTCCACCGGCTTTGCACTTGCCGCAGGCGCAACCAGAACGAGGCGGTTGCCCAGAAGATTGCTCCGCGTGTCTTGCCTGATCAGCCCCTTGCCCGCCAGATAATCCATCCAGGCCAGATCCGCCGAAATAAAAACATCCGCCGGCGCACCCGCCTCCACCTGCTTTGCCAGCGCCGAACTCGCGGCATAGGACACCACCACCTCATCGCCGCTCTCCTTGGCGAATTCGGCATTCGCCGCATCCAGCGCATTCTTCATGCTGGCCGCCGCAAAGACCGTGACCTTCTCGGCGGCCAGCGCCGGGGAGGAAAGGACGGGCGCGACAACGCATGCGGCGGCGATGGCCCATGCGGCGGTTTTCAGAATGATACGGCGGTGGAGTGTCATAAAGCGGCCCCTCAAGCGAGATATCTGGTTGGATATATCGGTGGTAACGGATGAGGGTTATGTTTGCAAGGATATAGCGAATCGATCCATGCGCGCATGGAACGGTGAACTATACTTGCGATTACGCTGGAACATGTTATGCAACCTATCTATAGCATTTTTATGGAGCGCATCTATGACGACTTCGTCGGAAGCAGAGTTGCTTCTCGCTGATAAAATAGAGAAAAGCGCTCAAACCAGACGGCCTGTCGAAGGTAATTTGAAAACCAACGACCGAATAATTGCGCGAGTGACGGATGGCATTTACAGAGAGCCTTGGTCAGCGTTCCGCGAACTTATTTCCAATGCGTATGATGCTGACGCCACGCGTGTTTCAATCGATTGCGATTACCCCTTCTTCAAAGAAATAAGGATCAGCGACAATGGCAACGGCATGGACGAATACATCGTTGGTGATCTACTTGAGAACATCGGCGGCAGCTCCAAGCGAACCGCTAGAGGTAAAACTCTCGGAACCGCTAATGTCGCAGACCCTACAAGGAGTCCCGCGGGTCGGAAGCTGATTGGTAAAATTGGGATAGGGCTGTTTGCTGTCGCCCAACTCACGCAGCAGTTCCAAATTATCACAAAGCGAAGGGGCGATAGTAAGCGCGTATCAGCTTCTATCCGCCTACATACTTATCAAGAAGATAGTCTCGTCGATGAAGAGGATGCTTCGAACTACGTAAGCGGCACCTACAGCGTGTTGGCCGAGGAAACCGCGGATGTCGATGTACACGGGACTACGATAATTCTGACCGGCATCCGACCAGCTATTCGCGAGAAGCTGCAAAGCCAAGAAATATGGTCAGCCATCGACGAGAACAATATGGATGACGGCAGTGGTTTGATCGACGTGCTGACACCCCCACGGTTTAATATAGGCCGTTTCGACGACAGTGGTGCGTTGATTGAGGCCCCAAGATTGCCGTGGGACCACGATGACTCGCCAGAGGAAAAGTTTAGGAAACTCGTAGATGCGGCTATATTGACGACAAAATCGTCTAGGGAGCAAGCAAACCTTGCGCACTTCGACAACTACCTAAAGATGATCTGGCGGATTAGCGTTGCTTCTCCAGTCGCCTACATTGATGGACATCCCTTCGAACTTAGCGAAGCTGATGGCTACGACGTCTACGAGCTTTCTAACAAAAAGAAAGGTGCAGCCAGTCGTGTCGATATAGGCAGGAAAAGTCTACGCGAAGCGTTCGATCTTGTCGCAGGACAGCAGGCAGACATTCTGCCGTTCAGTGTCTCCATTGATTCGGTGGACCTTCGCAGACCTATTAAACTTCCGAGCACACTTGCTTCGCCGTCACGTTTGGAGCGGCCTCTGATATTCGTGGGCAAGGTGTCAACTGACTTCGGTGGCGCTACCGCTGAACGCTCAGGCGGTAAGCTGTCGTTTGAGGCTTATCTATATTGGAACACTCGTATTGTTCCGAAAGAAAATATCGGTTCGATTATTCGAGTGAATGACGCGAGTGGAACCTTATTTGATCCCGAATTTTTGGGTTATCAAGTATCCGAACAAACTCGAAAAAAGCAGATCACTTGCGAAATCTTTGTAAGAGAAGGCTTGGATGGCGCACTCAATATCGACAGGGAATCGTTCAACACAAGCAGCCCACACTACTTATATATCCAAAAGTGGCTTCATAGCGCGTTCAGGCAGTTTGCTACCATGCATAAAAGGCTGGGACGTGAAGCTCGTTTACCGGAACTCCCTAACTCGACGTCGCAAGCCTTTCATGATCGGTCCGTAGCGATCTGGTCGAAGATGCGCGGCGACACTAGTCCACCCCCGCCGATTTTGAGGCCGCCGCCCGAATCTTCCCAAGATTCATTCGTCGTTGGAGACCTTCCTATTTCGCTCTCGCGGCGCGACAGCGTGACAACCAGCTCAAAGCGAACGGAACTCATCGACGCCATCTCGATAGTTTTGGATGCCCACGGTGTTTTAGAGAGGCTGACAGACGAGGGGCGGGCCGAGCTGATTTTCGATCTGGTGTCGATCATAGAGAGCGCAGAATGAATACCACTGAAGATGACGATTTTAGTGAATCCGTTCTGCCACCTGAAGCATCACCGCTCGCTTCGCCGGAGCCCTTAAAATTTCAGCCGTGGCATAAACCGCGTAAGCAATACATTCGAGTGGAACAGTGGTTGCGACATATCAACGGGATCGTTGGTAAGCTTGGCTTGCATAACTTCGCAGACGGAGAGCCGCTTCGTTACATGACGTTGCCCGGGCCAGACCTACTCGATATTCGTATGGTCGCCGATTTCTGTTCAAGTAAATCCATAAAGTTAAGATATACTGGATTTTGTCTCTCCACTGATACCGAGGAACGTCGCCTCCGCCAAAATATTAATGAGTTTTCCATCACGCACAAAGACGCGGTCATCAGCAGCTCGAAAGTTGTTCGTTCACGTCTCCAGGACGTTGGGTTGAAAAACTCGGAAGCCGCTTTGGAGATGGTGAAAGGCGGACCATTTGATGTGATAAATATAGATGCTTGTGAGCCTCTTGCGGGGGACGACAAAGACGTTTCGGGTAGGCTCGTTGACGCTATCCGATCAATAACGGAATATCAGTTAGACCGCCGACGCAAGCCTTGGATGCTGTTACTGACAACACCTATCCAAGCCGACTCGATATCCAAACAAAGTATGAAAGTACTAAATGACCAAGTAATACTGAACACACAAAATGACGCATCTTTTTTAGACGAACTTTCTACGCGTTTTGAGAGTGGTGAAGACGTGGCAACGTATCTAGAGCGTGTTTCACAGAAAACCGGTGATGGATTACTTTCAATCTTCTCGCTCGGTGTTGCCAAGTGGCTCATTCACTTGGCGGAGCAGGCTCGTTTCAAGGTTCTAAAACTAAAGGGCTATAGCTATTCGATGCTTCGCAAGCCTCCTTACGAAGCAAACATGGTTTCGCTTTGTTTCCTATTTGAGCCGGTCGAACTCACGATTAGTGACGAAACTGGTCTTACGAAGAATACAGCGTCGTCGATTGGCGGGGACTTACCGATTTCCACGCACATTCGCGCTCTAAAACGCTCATATGATATCGAAAACCTAGACGAAAAACTACGCGAGGATGCAGCAACCTATGAGCAAATGGTGCTGCAAAGCAAAGAGCTTTTGAAAAGGGTCGGCTACCCCGTGGACGATATGTCTGAAGGTTACGATGTCTGGCTTGCCTCAGTTTCTCAAGACGTTACTGCTCAGGCTTAACCTGAAAAACAATAGATTTAGCGACGGCAAGAGCTAAAGGAGGAGGGACGGCCTCGCTTACCTGTTTTACTTGTGAGGATAACGAGCCAACCAACACCGTCTCGATTGGAAATCCCTGGATGATCATTGCCTCTAAAACGCTAAGTCTACGCTTACAATTAGGATGGACGTGAACCTCCCGGTTGCCGTAAGAAGCAGTGTAACTTGGCTTGTCCCAACTTAGAGTTTTGAAACTTCTTTTGGCTACATAGCCTTCGGTAAGTTCGCCAGAGTTAAACTTCTTCGATTTCGGGTTCATGCACCAGTGGTTTGGATGGAAAGGAATATCGCCACCTTTCAGATCGCGCGCGCAATATACAGGTTCAGGTAAGCTGCTGATTGCAGATCTGACAGTCTTCAGATCACCAGACTTCTCTGGCGCGACCCACTTTGCTTGAGCAACATTCTTGTTCAAAGCCACCAAAAACAGCCTCTTTCGGTACTGAGGAACATCATAATCGGCGGCGTCAAGAGTGGCTCTGCTCACTAGAAAGCCAGCTTCTTCAAGCCTGTTTTGCTCGACTTCAAGAATCTCTCCTCCCCGCGACCCGGCCAGTGCCGGCACATTCTCCATAACGATAAAATCCAGCGGCTTGCGGGCATGAAGCGCGAGCGAGATATCAAAGAAACGATGAACCAATTTATTCCTGGGGTCGTGCAAGCCACCGTATCTATTTGCTAACGAGAAGCCTTGGCACGGGGGGCCTCCGATTACGCCTCTGGGAGCAAATTTAGCTCCAAAATCCGCATCCAGTTTTTCTACAGTAAGAGAAAAAATGTCTTGTTCGATTGCCTTTCCGCTTGGGAACGATCTTGCCCATGAAGCAAGGCTATCTTTGCGCTTATCATACGCAAGCGCAGTGGTGAATCCGGCCTGGTGGAATCCTAGATCAAGGCCACCAGAACCACAAAATAAGCTTAGCAGATAATCTGGGCTCTCATCGACCTTGGGGGCCGGAGCAAAACTTCTCGAATTAATATTCATACAGGTCAATCCTGTGGAGTGGAATTAATTCAAGATGGGTCAACTTACTACCTTACATCGTAAAACGCATATTTGAAAATGCTAAGTACGTTTATCAGACATAGGTTGGAGTTAAAAGTTTCTAAGGGCGATAGCCACACCTTTCACATTTGGCCACGGAGAGGTGCTCTCATCACACGGGCTTAAAACCGCTCACCCGCAAAATGCGCCACCTGCGCCCCCGCCTCATAATAGGCTTCCTTCAGCGCCCGAAAACTCTGCGCCTTGGGCTCTGAGACCGGCAGCGGCAGGTCGCTTTCGTTGATGTCGCCGGCCACATGGGCGGCCAGTGTTTTGCCGAAGGTGGTGCCCGGCGCGATGCCGCGGCCGTTGTAACCGCAGAAGCCCACGACGTTTTTGGCGAAGCGGTGGAAGCGGGGGACGGCGTTGTCGGTCATGCCGATCTGGCCGTACCATTCGCATTCGAACTCCACATCGCCAAGCTGCGGGAAGAGGCGTTTGAGCGCGCGTTTTGCCCAGGCGCGGTGGACGCTTGCCCCCGTGTTGCGCAGTGCGCCGACGCTGCCGAAGACGAGGCGGCCGGCCTTGTCCATGCGGAAGGAGGAGAGGATTTCCTTGGTGTCCCAGCAGCCTTCGCGGCCGGGCAGAACGGACTTGGCGAGATTATCGCCCAGCGGGCGGGTGGCGAAGTTGAAATAGGGGAGGTAGACCTGCTCCTCGCGAATGATCTTCCACGGGCCTTGGCTATAGGCTTCCGTTGCCACGATGATCCAGCCGGCCGAGACGGAGCCGCGGTCGGTGCGCACTCTCCAGCCTTCGCCATTCGCTTCCGTCGCATGCACCGGGCTTGCCGTGTGGATGATGGCGCCCGCCTTCAGTGCGGCGTTGGCCAGTCCGCGTATATAGGCAAGCGGCTGCAGCGTTCCGGCGCGTTCATCGAGAAGCGCGCCCGTGTATCCGCTCGTGCCGACCCGCCTTGCGGTTTCCTCGGCGCTCAGGATTCTGACCGGCGCGCCGCGGGCGGCCCACTGGTCGCAGCGCTCGCGAATTTCGGTCAGCCCCGCTTCGCCGACGGCGCAATGCAGCGTGCCGTTCTTTTCCAGCTCGCAGGCAATCTCGTGTTTCTCGATAATCTCGCGCACCAGGAAGGGTGCGTTGCCCAGAAGGTCCAGCAGGCGGTCGCCATAGACCGGGCCCAGCACATTGGGCAGTTCCTTCGGCATCACCCACATGCCGCCATTGATGAGGCCGACATTGCGGCCCGCGCCACCAAAGCCGATCTCCTTGCCTTCCAGCACGATACATTTGATGCCGCGCTCTGCCAGATGAAGGGCCGCCGAAAGGCCGGTGAAGCCACCGCCGACGATCACCACATCCGTTGTCACATCCCCTTCCAGCGCACTGGTTTGGGGCGGTGGCGGAGCGGTCTTTTCCCAAAGGCCATGCGAGCGGGGATCGTTATACATCGGGGGTATCCATAATCATGAGGCGGCGTTGCCGGGCAGGCGGTTGGGCGCGTTGAAGCGCCCTTTGGCAAAACTCTATCGCGGCGCATCCGCGCTGACCATCGACATATCGTCATCAATTCATGCAGGGCGGGAATAGCAGGGTGAGCAGGCTCAACGGGATCGTGCGACGTGAAAGGCTTGAAAGAGCGTGCGGCCTCGGCCAATAGTGGCGCATCCATGCGTCGGCGGCCGTTTGCCGCTCGCAGCGCTCATATCAGCCTTTCGGCGAGGAAGACCAGTCATGAAGCCCATCTTCGTTCAGCTCCAATGCGCACCCGGCAAGACCTATGAGGTGGCGGACGCCATCTACAAGACCGAACTGGTTTCGGAGCTTTATTCCACCAGCGGCGAATACGATCTGCTGTTGAAGATCTATCTGGAGCCGGAGCATGATGTCGGCAAATTCATCAATGACAATATCGTCAACATTCCGGGCATCGTGCGCTCGCTGACCACGCTGACGTTTACGGCGTTCTGAGAAGGCGCTGGGTTCGGGGGTCTTGGGAGTCGGATGCCTGTGAAGCGCAGCATGCGCGCGTTTGGTTTCCGAGCCTTGTAATGCCTGTTAAGCGTCTTGGAATAAGGGGCGGAACAGTCCTGCGACCTAGGGCAAAACCTCTCGGTCATCATCCTCGGGCTTGACCCGAGGATCCACCACCCCATCCGTAAAGCTTGAAAACGTGGATCCTCGGGTCAGGCCCGAGGATGACGTGGAGGAGAGGTTGAGTCCCATCGCAGCGTCATGCGGAGGCGGACGTCTCGCGGTTTAGGGTGGAGGAAATGGCCGAAGAGCCTATTTGGCGTCGTGTGCCGTGACTGAAAAAGACTGGCTAAAAATCAAAAGGCGATGCCGGATTGAACGGGCATCGCCTTTATCGTTTTCGAAATGTGGTGTCGTAACAGGCTGAGGATGGGTTCAAACCAGCGCTGCCACGTTACGATTGCGCACGAGGTTGCGAATGGCGGCGCGCACGTCTTCGGCGCTGTCGAAGCGTTGCTCGTCCAGATCGTGGACGTGGAACTTGACTGCGATGAACTTCAGCCGGTTGTTGTCCGGAACGACGATGCCGACAGGTTCGCCAGCGAATTCGATAACTTGCTTTTGCATACTACATACTCCCGCTGTGGCTTGATCACACAGCATAAATGTCGAATTGAATTTCAGGATTTGGGGGACTTAAAAAGTCACCACATTCGACAGCAGCGGGAACACATGGATTTGTGCCCGGCATTCGAGATCCGATGACCTAGGATCGCGGCAATGCGCGTATATTTCGACATGACACTCTCCTTTGCTCGTGTTGACCCGGAATACCGGAGAATCACTCTCCAGTTGAATCACTGATATCCCGGATTTGCCTCGGAATCAATGATTATCAATATAGGTAGAATATTTTTCTTTATGATGACAGGACGGGGGCGGAAATGTGAAATTTTTGTTTATCCGGCTTGGTTGCGTCAAAGCGCCGGAACTGCCGAAGATCTCGTGCCGGTCTTAATTTGCCGATGGCGGGTAGAGGTGATCGTTTCCGTTGAAATCGGAGACGGCGTAACAACCCTCGGCCTGTTTCGTCGCCGCATTCTGACCGATGACGGCTTTTCCGTGGCCGCCTGGAATATCCAGCACATAGGTCGGCTGGCAAAGACCCGAGACATGGCCGCGCAAGGCGGAGACGATCCGCTGGCCTTCCTCGATGCTCAGCCGAAAATGGCTGGTGCCGGGCGCGAGATCGGGGTGGTGCAGATAATAGGGCTTGATGCGGTTTTCGACAAAGCTGCGCATCAGCTCTGCCAGCACGGCGGGATCGTCATTGATGCCTTTCAAGAGTACTGTCTGGCTGACCATGGCGATGCCAGCGTCCACCAGCCTCGCGCAGGCGGCCTTCGCCTCATCCGTCATCTCCCGCGGATGGTTGGCATGCAGCGCCACATAGGTGGTCTTGCCGCTGGCCTTGAGTGCGGCAATCAGATCGGCATCGATCTTCTGCGGATCGACCACCGGCACGCGGGTGTGGAAGCGCACGATCTTCACATGCGGGATCGCGCACAAGCCCTCCATGATCGTCAGCAGACGGCGGGGTGAGAGCACCAGCGGATCGCCACCGGTGAGAATCACTTCCCAGATCTCCGGGCGGGAGCGGATATAGTCGAAGGCGACGGAGAGCTCATCCGGGCTCATCATGCCATTGCCCTGCGGGCCGACCATCTCGCGGCGAAAGCAGAAGCGGCAATAGACCGGGCAGACATGCACGGCCTTCAACAGCACCCGGTCGGGATAGCGATGGACGATGCCGGGCACAGGGCTATGCGCCTCATCGCCGATTGGATCGGCCCGTTCCTCGTTCGTCTGGTAAAGCTCCGCCTCATTCGGGATGAATTGCAGTCCGATTGGATCTTGAGGATCGGCGGGATCGATCAGCTTGGCCACTGTCGGCGTCAGCGCCACGGCATAACGTTCCGCCACCGGGCGCACGCGCTCCAGCGCGGCCTCGTCGATCAAGCTGGCCTCGTAGAGATCGTCCGGCGATTTCAGCGCGCGTGTCGTCATGATCCATAGGCCGCGACGGGCGCCCACATGACGAGGTCTATTCTCGGCGCGCCGGTTGCCAGCATCACCAGCCGGTCGAAACCAAGCGCGATACCGCTGGCTGGCGGCATGATGGTGAGCGCTGCCAGAAGCTCTTCATCGATCGGGTAGGTCTCGCCATAGATGCGGCTCTTTTCCTGCATCTCGATCTCGAAGCGGCGGCGCTGCTCATCCGCATCGGTCAGCTCGCCAAAGGCATTGGCCAGCTCCACGCCGCAGGCATAAAGCTCGAAGCGTTCCGCAACGCGGCCATCGCGCGGCGAGCGGCGGGCAAGGGCGGCTTCGCTGACCGGATATTCGTCCAGGATGGTTGCGCGGCCGAATCCGAGTTCAGGCTCGACCTTCTCTATGATGATGCGGCTGAAGATATCGGCCCAGCTATCATCTTCCGCGGTGCGGATGCCCGCGCTTTTGGCGAGTTGCGCCAGATGATCGCGGTCGTTCTCGCCACTGGCCGAGACCGTCGCCAGCAGGTCGATGGATGCATAGCGCTGGAAGGCCTCGGCGACGCTGAGCCGCTCGGGCTTAAGAAACGGGTCCATCTCGCGGCCGCGATAGGCAAAGCGCTTGGTCTTCGCCGTCTCGGCGGCAAGTGCCAGAAGATCGGCGCTGTCGGCCATCAGGCTCTCATAGGTCTCGCTTGCGCGGTACCATTCCAGCATGGTGAATTCAGGATGGTGCAGCGGTCCACGCTCGCGGTTGCGATAGACATGGGCGAAGCAGGCAATGCGCGTTTCGCCCGCGGCCAGCAGCTTCTTGCAGGCAAATTCCGGCGATGTGTGCAGGTAAAGAGGCGCGTTCTCGCCGCTGGTCGTAATACCGGTGGTGGCGAAGGCGTGCAGATGCGCTTCGTTGCCGGGCGAAATCTGCAAGGTGGCGGTATCGACCTCGATGAAATCGCGGTCGGCAAAGAAGGAGCGGAAGGCGCGCTGGATGGCATTGCGGCCCATCAGGAAGGGGCGGCGATCCATATGGACGTCCGGCTGCCACCAGGATGAGGTTTTGTCTGCGCGCGTGCTCATCTGCCCGTCTGTCCGCTGTCTCTTTTGACCAGGGCGTGTCTCAACGCCTGCTAATCCGCTGGTTGAATGTCCGTTTCAGCGACACCCGTTTGAAAACCATATGACAGTTTTCGCTTCGCATGTCTGAAAGGCTGGCAATTCTCCCGGAATTAAGGTAGTTGCGCCCCAGAAAACAGACAAAACGTCCATCGGGTCAGTGCAGCCGCGCCGTCCTTACGACGCATTTCATTGAGTTACAAGGAAATCATATGGTCAAGGTTATCGCCTCATCCGTCCGCAAGGGCAATGTTCTCGAAGTCGAGGGCAAGCTCTATGTCGTTCTCACGGCCAATAACTTCCACCCCGGCAAGGGCACGCCCGTGACCCAGGTGGACATGCGCCGCATCGTCGACGGCGTGAAGGTATCCGAGCGCTGGCGCACGACCGAGCAGGTCGAACGCGCTTTCGTCGAAGACCTGAACTTCCAGTTCCTCTATGAGGATGGCGAAGGCTTCCACTTCATGAACCCGGAAAACTACGACCAGGTGGTCGTCGATGCCGAAACCATGGGCGACCAGAAGGCCTATCTCCAGGAAGGCATGACCTGCGTTCTCTCCATCCATGAAGGCATTCCGCTCGCCATCGAGCTGCCGCGCCATGTGACGCTGGAAATCGTCGAGACCGAGCCGGTCGTCAAGGGCCAGACGGCATCCTCTTCCTACAAGCCCGCGATCCTCTCCAACGGCATCCGCACCATGGTCCCGCCGCATATCGACGCCGGCATCCGCGTCGTCATCGCCACGGAAGACAACTCCTACGTCGAGCGCGCCAAGAACTAAGCGCGAGCAGGTGTTTGCGATTGAGAAGCCTCGGAGCGATCCGGGGCTTTTTTGTTGTGCGGCACGCATTTTCCGCGGCAAGCTGCCACTGCAGCGGATGGCGTCGGACAAGAGATCATGCGCCCGACGCCGGGCCGGTTCAGCCAGCGTTGACGAGGGTGTCGTAGACGGCAGTTTCCATCTCCAGGAAACCGCCGACGGATGCGGGGTCGGCGAAGGGGAATATCTGTGTCGCCCAGAATCCCCCGATACCGTTCTTACGGTCGATCCAGTAGTAAAGGTTGGCCAGTCCAGCCCAGGCAAGAGAACCTGCGGGGCGTCCGGTTGGGGCATCTTCGTCATTGATCATAAAGGTCAAGCCCCAGCTTTTGGGCATACCAGGGAAGAACTCCGCGTAGTTCGACAGTGACGGGATGACGCCCGGCAGGCCTTTGATTTTCATCTCGCCGAGACCGTTGCGCGCCGCCATTGCCACCGTTTCCGGCTTGAGCACGCGACCGTTTCGACCATCACCGTCGTTGAGCCACATGCGGATGAATTTGGCATAATCGAGTGCGGTGGAATGAAGGCCGTGGCCGCCCATATGCACTTGCGGGTCCTGATCGAGCATGAAGTCGTCAAGCGGTTTCAGATGGCCCGTTTCGTCGCGCTGGTGCATGGTGACGTAACGCTCTCGCATAGAGGGCGTCATGGTGAAGGCAGTGTCGTTCATTTCAAGACGGTCGAAAACACCTTCCTTCATCAACTGCCCCAGGCGCTTGCCCGTGATGCCTTCGCACACCTGCCCGGCCCAGTCGATGTTGGTGCCGTATTCCCAGTCGGTGCCAGGATCGAACAGCATCGGGGTTTTCAGCGAGGCGTGCGACGCCGTGATCACACTCGGCTGACCATGCTCCTGAGCCAGACGATTATAGGTCTCGTTGAAGAAGTCGTAGGCGAAACCACCTTGATGCAAGAGCAATTGGCGGGTGGTGACATCCGAACGGGGTGCACGCAGGATGGGGTTATGCTCTGCGTCGAAGCCTTCGATCACCTGCAACTCGCCGATGGCGGGGGCGTATTCCCTTGCAGGCGCGTCGAGATCCAGCTGACCGCTTTCCATAAGCTGCAAGCAGACCGTACCGGTAATGGCCTTCGTGGTGGAAAAGATGGCGCAGACACTGTCCGGCGTCATGTCAGTGTCTCCTCCCAACCGGCGCTTACCGGCCGCACCTTCATAGATCGTTCCGTTCCTGTCGGTGACGGTGGCGGCAACGCCCGGAACGCCCGGCGTGGAGTCGACGGCCTTTTGTAAAACGCCGTCGAGAATGGATTTCAGTTGATCAGCCATATGAGTTCTCCTCCTCCTCATCCGCGTCCACTCGTGACACGGTCCAGCCAAGCGTAATCCGTATCGCTTGGCCGCAATGTCGGATTTCAGCAGATCCTATCGGAAATCGGCAGATTTGCTGTTCTGCCTATCAGGGCTCGTCCGGCGGGTGGATGGGTCTGATCAACCCTTCCGGCGAAATGGGCGCAGCAGGCAAGGGAATGATTGAGTCAGTCGCTAAAGCCCATCGCGATGTTTCAAACTCGCGTTCCACGCTTTCGTTCTTTGTTTTATCGTATATCCTTATTGTCAAACCGCTGAACACTTTGCGCGATATGCTTTGGGAGGAGCTGATGCTGGAAAGTGCTTTACTCTATGACGCCCAGGGGCGGCCGATCAGGCAGGAACACAAGGTCGCCTCGCATGATTGGGACGAGATCAAGGATTGGTCCAAACGCGTCTACATGCCTTATGAGGTGTCGCCTATCGGTGCGGCGAGCAGCCCTGATTCGACGATGCGCTCGGCCAAGGTGGGGCGAATAACCATGACCCGTTTCGCCTATGGCATCCCAGTCAACATCAAGGATTGGGACATGGACTCGGGCAATGCCGTGGTGCTGACGACGGTGGGCGGCAAGGCGCGGCACCGGACGGTGGGGCACGAGGCGGTCGAAACGGGTTATGGCGAGAGCTTCGTCGTGGATTGCTCACGGACCGATTACTACGTCGATTTCAACCCCGATCACCTCCAGGTCAATCTGACCATCCCTCATGCCGTGCTCGAACAGGTTTGTTTCGACACATTCGGGCATATCCCCGACAACAGGCTCTGGCAGTTCAAGACCGGTTTGGGCGGGCGCAATTCGAGTTGGATGGCGCTCATGGAATATGTGGCCCGCAGCATTGCCGAAGCGCCCGACAGAATTGCCCGCAGTCACATCGGGCGGCATCTGGAGCAGATGGTCTGCCTGCATCTGCTCAACGAATGGGCCAACCGCGCCGGATATGATTTGGACAATCCAGTGAATACCCTGGCGCCCGGTGTGGTTCGCCGAGCCGAGGAGTTCATGGCTGAACATGCGCGCGGCGATCTGCCTGCCATGCCCGAAGTCGCGCGCGCCGCAGGTGTCAGTTTGCGCGGCCTCACCGACGCGTTCCAGCGGTTTCGCGGCTACACACCCAGCCAGTTCCTGCGTGAACAGAGATTGCAAGGCGTGAGGCAGGCGCTTCTACAATGCGGTACTGGCCTAAACGTCAGCAGCATCGCTGCCGACTATGGCTATATCCATATGGGAGAGTTTGCGAAGGCCTATCGCAAACGTTTCGGGGAGCTGCCCTCCGAAACACTCAAACGGTGATTTCTGAGGGGAATCGCTTTTCGGAAAGCATGAGGCGCGGATCAAAGAAGATAGAGCGTTCTTTGTGCAGCCAATAGGACGCACGGCGCTCTAAACAAAAATCCCGCAGCCGAGGCCGCGGGATCTCAAAAGCACCGGAATGGTGAAGCGCTTACATGCCCTTCGGCACGTTGGACGCGACCTTGACGGCTGCGACTGAGTTCGGCGATCCGACGGCATAGCCGCCGCCGAGTGCGACGCTGAGTGCGACGTAATCCTGTGCGGCCTGCTGAACGGCGGTTGCCAGGTTGGCTTGCGCGTCGGAGACGTTGCGCTGGGCGTCGAGAACGTCGAGCAGCGAGGATGCGCCGTCGCGGTAGCTGGCGGTCGCGAGCGAGAGGGCTTCCTTGTAGGAATCGACCGTCTTGCGATAGGCGTTGACCGTCTGCTGGTCGCGGTTGAGCGCGGTGAGAGCGTTTTCGACTTCTTCGACGGCGTTCAGCACTGTGGACTTCCAGGCCAGGTACTGTTCGCGGGCAACCGACTTCTGGATGTCGACGCCTGCACGCAGCGCGCCACCGTCGAGGATCGGCAAGGTGATGGTCGGACCGAAGCCCCAGCCATTCGAGGTACCGCGTGCGCCGCCGCTGATGCGGGTGTAGCTCGGGGTGATCGAACCGCTGAGCGTAATGCTCGGGAAGAGCTGCGCTTCGGCAACGCCGATATTGGCAACGGCTGCGGCCAGCTGACGCTCGGCGGCGCGGATATCCGGACGGTTGCGGATGAGGTCGGCAGGGATGCCGGTGCGCGGAATGGCGCGCGCGACAGGCTGGCGTGCGCCGCGCTGCAACTCGACCACCAGCGAATCAGCCGGCATGCCGAGAAGGGTGGCGATGCGGTGGGCTGCACGGCGGTAATTGGTTTCAAGCGTCGGCATCTGCGCCAGCGTCGAGTTGACCAGACCTTCGGACTGGACGACATCGAGACGCGAAGCAGCACCGGCTTCCAGCTGCAGCTTGGTCAGATCCAGCGTCTCGCGGCGAGACCCGAGGTTCTGTCGGGCAATCGCCAGACGCTCCTGGTAGTAGCGCACGTCGATATAGGCAGACGCTACCGAGGAGATCAGCGTCAGGCGCTGAACGTCAGCCGTTGCGTAGGCTGCATCGAGCGACGCGGCAGCGCTCTCCTTTTCGCGGCGGTAGCGACCGAAGAGGTCCAGCAGCCAAGACACGTTGAAGGCGTTGCTCGTGGTGTTGGACGTTCTGTTGCCGGAAGAGGAGGGGAGGCTGCCGCCGCTACCCTGCGTCTCATGGCGGAAGGTCGAGCCAAGCTGCGGCAGCGAACCTGCGCCGGCGACCGTGATGTTCGATTCGGCCTGGTTGATGCGCTCGATGGCCTGCAGAACGGTGAGGTTCTGCGACAGACCGGTCGAGACATAACCGTTCAGGCGGCTATCGTTGAATGCTGTCCACCATGCGACCGTGGCAATGTCGCCATTGCTGGTCTTGCTGCCTTCGGAGAACTTGGCTGGCAATTGGGTTTCCGGCGCCTTGTGGTCAGGGCCGACGACGCAGCCTGAAAGCAGGAGCAGCG
>Ga0308171_1000482_pt1 | contig 84991 bp, 92 predicted proteins | sample PhyGR1_FD_202135 | JGI IMG/M metagenome (GOLD analysis project Ga0308171, IMG submission 202135) | Phyllosphere microbial communities from UC Gill Tract Community Farm, Albany, California, United States - DLSLSG.R1 | ecosystem: Host-associated > Plants > Phyllosphere > Unclassified | place: USA...
GAAAATCTCAGGTGAAACTTATAAAGCAAAAGAAGGAGATGAGCACCACTAAAATTGTATACGGACTTTATGCTGACGACGACGATTTAATGAACGGCGTTAAAGCATTCAACGATAAAGGAATCGCGATAAACGAGGTTTACACTCCGTTTCCGGTTCACGGACTAGACAAAGCTTTAGGTTTAAAGAAAACTAGAATTTCTGATGCTGCTTTCCTCTATGCCCTTTATGGTGTTACCATTGGTGCTACTGTAACTTGGTATGTGATGAATCATGACTGGCCTCAAAATATTGGTGGTAAACCTGCTTTTGACTGGGCTCACAATATGCCCGCATTTGTAGTTCCGATGTTCGAGCTTATGGTATTCTGCGCTGCTCACATGATGTCATTAACTTTCTTAGTAAGAAACAAAATGTATCCTGGAGCTCCTGCACAAAACCCGGATCCAAGAACAACAGATGATAAATTCATGATGGAATTTGTAACGGATGATGTAGAATCTGTAAAACAGTTGCTTATTGAAACAGGAGTTGAAGAAATAACTGTAAAACAGCTTCACAGTGAGACGGTAGTAAAAGAAATAACTGTTAAAGACGCTTAAAATGAAAAAGAATGTATTAAGAATTACAGCAGTTTTAGGTTTAACAACAATTTTACTTAATTCTTGCGGACCGAAAGAGAATGCACCTTTAGTATATTTTCCGGATATGTATTTCCCTGTGGCATACGATCCGTTAATGAAAGCTCAGGATGCTTATTCAGATCATGAAAATGAGATTCCTGCATTTGTTAAAAATGGCTTTGCAACAGGTCTTTCTCCTGTAGAAGGATCAGTAGCTCAAAATAAAGACGGTGTTTTTGAAGAAGGATTACTTCCTAAAAATGTAGATGAGTATAACGCTGGCTACGATGCTTCTAAAAATATGACAGCTTCTCCTTTGAATCCTGCTAATGCAGCTAAAGATATTGAAAGAGGAAAAATGTTATTCGACAGAACTTGTGCTGCTTGTCATGGAACTGGAGGAGACGGACAAGGACCAATAGTTCAGTCAGGAGCTTTCTCTGGTGTACCAAACTATGCTGATAGAGAAATTACTGTAGGATCTGTTCATTATGTATTAACAAACGGTAGAAATGCGATGGGGTCTTATGCGGGACAATTGAACGCAGGAGACAGATGGAGAGTAGCAATGTATGTGATGAGCGCCTTCAAAAAAGGAGCAGCAGCGCCGGCAGCAGCTACAGTAACAACAGAGGCTAAACCTGAAACGACTACCGAAACTAAAAAATAAGAAAAGAAATGTATAGTTTTTCACCAAAATTAAAATCAACTTCTCTAATACTTCTTGTTGTAGGTATAGTTCTGTTTGGTATTGGTTTCTTTATGAACAAAGGAATCACTAGCGAAAGAATAGGCGAAATGATGGAGGCTGTTCATGCTTCCGGTCATAATGCTCCTACACATTCAAGTGAGATGGTGGGTCCTCAGGATCACGCTTCTCATTTGGAACATGCAACTTTGCAGGTTCATAATCAGCCTTTGGCGGCAATACATTTTGTAGCTGTATTTTTCTTTGGACTAAGCTGTGCGGTATTGTTTTTCTACTGTATTCAGCACGCTGCTCACGCAGGTTGGCCAATTATCATTACAAGAGTAATGGAAGCAATTGCTTCTTATATTCCTTATGGTGGTGCCATCTTAGTTATATTAATGCTTTTAAATATTTTCCACCAGGGTCATATTTTCCATTGGATGGATCCGGACTTGACAGATCCTAATTCTGCTCATTTCGATGTGATCTTATTTGAAAAGAAAAGATTCCTTAATATTCCTTTCTATGCAATCAGAACGTTGATCTACGTAATCGGAGCATCATTTTTCGCATGGAAACTGAAAGCTCAGTCTAAAAAAGTAGATGATACAAAATCTTTGGTTGAGTATCAATTCCTTTACAGATGGGCAGTAGGATATATTGCATTCTTCGGATTTGCTTCTGCTGCTTGGGCTTGGGACTGGTTGATGTCTATTGACCCTCACTGGTATTCTACAATGTATATCTGGTATTCAATGGTTAGCTGTCTTTCAAGTGGTATCGCAGTAATTATCTTACTGAGTGTATATCTTAAGAAAAACGGATTCCTTCCTCAGTTTAATGATAATCACTTGCATGATTTAGGAGTATTCCTTTTCGCTACAAGTATGCTTTGGACGTATACATGGTTTGCTCAGTTTATGTTATATTGGTATGCAAACGTTCCGGAAGAGGTTAATTACTTCTTCGGAAGATTCCAACACTACGGAATTACATTCCTACCAATGTTGATCGTAAACTTCTTATTACCTCTATTGGTATTAGTAAGCAGCAGCATCAAGAGAAATTACAAAGTGGTAACGGTAATGGCAATAGTTGTTATTTTAGGACATATCTTAGATTACTTCAACATGGTAATGCCGGGAACGGTTGGACCATACTGGAAAACTCCTGAAGTATTTATCTTAATCTTAGGAGCACTTCTATTCGTAATCGGATTATTTATGTTTACAGTGCTTACAGCATTATCTAAACTTAAATTAATTCCTACAGGTAATCCTTACCTACACGAATCTGAGATTTATGAATATCCTTTCTAACGAATTTGTAACAAAATAAAATTATAAAAGACTGATTATTTATTAATCAGTCTTTTTTTATGCAGATTATTGAAATTTATTATTAATTCGTGCAACCTTTTCTAGTTTTCAATTGTCTTGTAATTAAATATTGTAAAAACTTTAAAAATATAATTATGAAAAAAAATTATCTGTTACAACTTCTGTTCGTTTTTGCTTTACAGTTTTTCAATGCACAAACAATTACCTTTATTTCAGAAAAAACCAATAAACCTTTACCCAAAATTTCAGTTTTCGGAAAAGATGGAAGTATTTTAGCTTATTCAGACATTGATGGTAAAATCGATAAATCATCATTAAAACAAGATCAGGAAAATTTTCAGTTGATCTATGAAAACTTTCCGGTTGCAACTTTAACATATTCTGATTTTGATAAAGATGTTATTAAAATTAACGACCGCATAAAAGATATCGAAACAGTTGTTATTAAAAACAATAAACCTGCAAAATACATTTTCGTAAAAGGAAACTTCAATACCTACGTTACTGTAAACAGCAAACTGAACTGTTACGCAGACGGAATCGTCACTTATATTTTCGACAACAAAACAAAGAAACTGAAAAGTACCAATGTCGAACAATACCGTGTTTACAGATTGGAAGATGTTAAGTTTGAGAAAAAGCAAACGGCGATGTGGGATTATGATGCCACTTTGGATATTCCGGATATGAAAGAAGTCGGCAATATTTTAGAATACAAACAAAAAAATTCTGTATTGAAGGAATTGAAGGGTGAACAGAAAGATCAGATCGAGATCACAGGAGAAGCATTACAGAAAAAGGAATTTGCATTATTCGGTTACAGATTTTTTGATATGAAAAGTATTATCAACGCTTCTTATGAAAAATCAAGTAAAAAAACATTGCGGGATTTATTGGAATTCAACGAAATCGGATTTATTAAACTTAAACATAAAAGTGAGCAGGATTATAATCAATTAGTACTATACACCAATTTTTATCCGACAGAATTAGACTTTAAAAATGAAAATGATATTGAAAAAGTTAAATTCAAAACAGACAACAGCAATTACACAACTAAATATTGGGAAGACTCTTCTTTCCCGAATATGCAGACTGTTTTCAGTTCATTTTTTAAGGATAAATTAAAAGAGCAACAAAATAAAAAATAAAAACTTCTATTAATAAAGGTTTTACTAAATTTGTGGCAAACCGAAAAAAATGAAAAAGTTTTCTTTTCTACTTGTTTTCAGCTTATTGCTTTTCACAGCATGTAAGAAAGACCATGTAGATGCTACGAATACTAAAACTCTACAGTCGAGTATCAACGATATGACGTCCAGCCTTCCCACCATTAAACAAATTAAGTTTAATGAGGCGCTTTACATTCTGAAGACTTTCGGAGTGGAAGCGGATGGCGATGTTGCCGAACTAAAAGCTCTTGGAAAGCTGATAGACGGAAAAAAAGTTCCGGAAATCATGACAATGGCAGACCAAACCGCTCAGAAAAATGGTATTGAATGGGCAAGTACTGCACCTCCATCATTAGGAACAATGAATATCTTTGGTGATGAAACCGCAAAAGAAAGTGATCCGAATGATGTGAAGGCAAATGCATTGAGCATTATTACAAGACCTACAGGAGACGATGGAATGGGTGCAGCGACTGCAATTCAGATTGTTCCGAGATTGGTTGACAATGCAGGAAACCCTGTTGCATTTACCGGAGCAGGTCTTGAAGCAACTCTTGAAGTGTTCAGCAACGGAGTAAAACTTTCGACAGCAAAAAACTTAATGCAGGATAATAATTTCAAAGGATTTAATTTAAAATTCTCATCGCTTCCTGCGGCTAAAGTAGTTGATAACAAAATAGATATTACAATTTCAGTAAAAACAACAGCGAAAACATTTAAAATGACGAAGATTGGTTTAGATGTAAACGGTTCTTTACTGAATGTTCCTGCTCCTCCAAAAGTTGATTCTACGGCAATAATTCAGGATCCGGCAGTAATTGATCCGAATAATCCGAATGCAACTGTACCAACTACAGATCCAAATGCACCGACGACTACGCCCGCAGCAACATCTGCTACACCAAAACAGCCTGCAGATCCTAAAAATACGGTAAGTAGCTTTTTAAATAATGTAAGTGCTCAAAATTTAAAAGCAGCCTACAATTCGGCTAACAATCCTAGTTGGGGAAGCTATGAGTCTTTTTCTAATCCAAATTCAGGATTTGGTTCTGTGAAAAATGTAAGTGTGAAAAACATTACAACCAATGCTAATAATGCAAACGTAGCGAGTGTAAATGCAACTTACGACGTAACCGATAAAAACGGAAAAACGACTTCTTTGAAAGCAACTTTCGGACTTAAAAATGTAAACGGAGACTGGAAAATTTCCAGCTATAAAATCAATCCATAAGAATGGCTTCACAAGAATTAATCAAGAAATTAGAAGAAACGATTGAAAATATTCCTGATTTTCCGATTCCGGGAATTCAGTTTAAGGACATCTCTCCCATTTTCTTAGATCCAAAATTGTACGAAGATGTGATTGCAGATCTTGTTGGTTTCAGTAAAGGAAAAGTAGATGCTGTTTGCGGAATCGAAAGCCGGGGTTATCTTTTCGGAATTGCAATTGCTGTAGCTTTGGAAGTTCCGTTTATCTTAATCAGAAAAGCTGGAAAACTTCCTCCACCCGTTATTTCAGAAAAGTATGACCTTGAATATGGAAGCGCTATCATCGAAACAAGAGAAGGACAAATAAAGCCCGGACAAAGAATTTTAATTCATGATGACCTATTAGCAACTGGCGGAACCACCGAGGCTGCGGCTAAATTGGTTGAAAAACAAGGTGCAACAGTATCACAGTTCAGTTTTCTAATTGGATTAAAAGACTTAAACGGAGAAGAAAAATTGAATAAATACAATGCCGAAGTGTATCATATTTTAGAATATTAAACTTATTGAAATAAAATTAAAATGCTCTATGATTCATTTCATGGAGCATTTTTTTCTATTTAAATTTAATAATTCATTTATTAACGGTTAACAATTCAATTTATTTATTAAAATAAAACCAATAATACTCACAAAGTATTTTGTAAATCATTCAGAAACAATTAAATTTGCATTTCAATTTTTAATAATTTATGGCAAAACTTACAAACGATCAAGAGGGTAAAGAAACTGTTGAGTTCTTTAAAGATCTTGACAGAGAGGCTTTAAACACAGAAAGATTTCTTGAAAAATATTCAAAACCATTAACTATCGTTTTTGGAGTTCTTATTTTGGGAGTTCTTGGTTTCTTCGGTTACAAACAATTTGTAGTAGCACCTCAGAATGCTGAAGCTATGAAAAGTTTCCTTGCTGCTCAGAAAAATCTTACTGAAGGGAAAGACAAAGAAGCTTTAGGAGGAAAATCTGCTGCAAACCCAGGTTTTGAAGGAACATATAAAGAATATTCTTCTACTAACATCGGTAAACTTTCTGCTTACAATGCAGGTTTATTGAAGTTCAAGGAAGGAAAATTCCAGGAAGCTTATGATCTTTTGGATAGTTTTTCATCAGACAACAAAACTTTGATGGCAATGAAATTCGGAGTTATGGCTGATGCAAAATCTGGTCTTAACAAGAATGACGAAGCTTTACAATTATTAGACAAAGCGGCTTCTGCTACAGACGATCCTTATACAACTTACTATTTCACCAGAAAAGCAGGTATTTTGGCTTTAGGATTAAAGAAAAACACAGATGCTAAAAAATATTTCGCTACAATTGACGAAAAATATCAGGATTACGACAACGGAATGTCTGATTCTTATATCGAAATGACTAAATATTACTAAACAATGGCAACAGTTAATCTTTCCGATTATAAGCCACTTCATATAACTAATGCCGAAGATTTTTCTATCGGCATTGTTTTTGCCGAGTGGAATGATTTTGCAACCTACAATCTTCGTGATGCAGCTTTGGAAATCCTTCAAAAAGAAGGAGTAAAAGCAGAGAATATTAAACTTTTTCCGGTTCCGGGAGCTTTTGAACTGAATTATGCAAGTATGCAGCTTTGTAAAGAGCGTAAGTATGATGCAGTAATCTCAATCGGGTGCGTTATCCGTGGAGAAACGCCTCACTTCGATTATGTTTGTTCGGCAGTGGCTCAGGGGATTAAGGATTGTAACATTATGACTGATACTCCTACCATTTTCTGTGTTTTAACGGATGATACCAAAGAACAGTCTATAGCAAGAAGCGGTGGTGATCTAGGAAACAAAGGTGTAGAAGCAGCAGTTACGGCTTTAAGAATGATTGATTTCAAAAAGAATCTCTCCGGTAAAAAAGGAAATATTGGTTTCGGACATTCATAAGTAAAATAAAATATCAAAATATACTAAGGAGCTTTAAGGCTCCTTTTTTGTTGGCATAACTTTAGTAAAGTTCTTCTCATTACAATTTTATTGAAATAAAAAGAGTTGATAATGATAATAATTTTAAATTTACATACAAATAAATACAAACTATGAAATGGACAGACGACAGAAGTGATAACGTAGACGACAGGCGAGGTTTGGGCGGCGGCGGTGCCCTTGTTGGCGGCGGTCTTGGTACGTTGATTATCGCAGCAATTGTATTCTTCTTGGGTGGAGATCCTTCTTCAATACTTTCTTCCGGAGGTACAGGTAGTAGCTCAGCAAGAACAGAACAAAGGGATTTAACGCCTGAAGAACTCAAAGTTCGTGAATTTATAAAAATGGTTGCTGCTGAAAACGAAGAAACATGGGCAAAAGTTTTTGCTGAAAACGGTGTAAAATACACTCCCGCAAAAGTTGTTTTATTTGAAGAGGCCACAGATTCAGGTTGTGGAACAGCTCAAGCTGCAATGGGACCATTTTATTGTCCTGCTGATCAAACAGTTTACATGGATATGAGTTTCTTTCAGGAACTTCAACAAAAATTTGGAGCAAAAGTTACTGAGTTTTCAATTGCTTACGTTATGGCTCATGAAATGGGGCATCATGTTCAGAATCTTTTAGGCGTTTTAGACGAAACCAATAAGGCAAGAACAAGCGGAAATTATTCTGAAGAGCAACTTAACAGAGTTTCTGTCGCTACAGAATTACAGGCCGATTTTTATGCCGGGCTTTGGTCAAAGCGAACGGACAGCAGAGAACATATTTTAGAACCAGGCGACATTCAATCTGCAATAGATGCTGCTGAAGCCGTTGGAGACGACAATATTCAGAAAAGATCTCAGGGATATGTAAATCAGGAAAGCTTTACCCACGGATCTTCCGCACAGCGTAAAGAATGGTTTATGAAAGGTTATGACACCGGAGATATGCAACAAGGAGATACTTTCAAACAACTTTTAAGATAATATCTTTAATTGATAAAAAATAAAACCCCTGAAGGATTCTTCAGGGGTTTGGTTTATTATTGCAGTTCGATAGGATTACTGTTTTTCTTTGCTTCATCCTTCACCCTCTCCTCCATTCTCTTTCTCATATCAGCCGGATTTTGATTTCCACCACGAGCACCAATTCTGATACCGCCACCGCCGCCTTGTGTCATGAATGACATAGGGTCTTCCTGATATTTTTTCTGCTGTTTTATATAATCTCCTCGTTTTACTTTAATTGTATTTCCGAATTGATTCATGGTAGGAAAATCAGCAATTTTATAGTTTTTCATTAAATCAAAAGAATATTCCCCTTTATCATCTTCTGCTTTTACAATAAGTCCGGGAAGTCCGTTGAATTTATAAGGTCCATCTTGATATGGTAAATCTGTTGTGAACCAAGCCGTCCATTTTCTCCCGCCAAAATCCGTTTCAGCTTTCTGCACTTTATAATCTCCTATCTTGGTCGTTTCTGAAGTGATTTTCCAAGTTATCGGTCTGTCTTCTTCGTAAGTGTAAACATCTCTTCCGATTCTGTCTTTAAAAGTTGTTTTTTGATTTTTTTTATCTTTTTCAATCGAATAGTTAATGTTTGATCTTAAACCTTCCATTTGCTCTCTGTTGAAACCTCTCGCACCGCCACTTTGGAAAGTCGCCATCACAGAATCTCTTTTAATCCTGTTTTCAGAATAGAACATAGATTTTTCCTGAGCAATATCAAGATATGCATTTTCTGTTTTAACATCGCTTTTATTGGATGCATCTGATTTCATTGTCACCTGATACACAAATCTGTTCACTTGTGCAAAAGTTGTCTGCATGAATAGCGCAAAAGCAATGATGCCTAATTTTTTCATTATTTTATATTTAAATTTTATCTTAATTCGATTGGGTTTTGGCTTCCTCCACCAAAAGAGAAATTTTCATTGCCGGAGCTTTGTGTTGGGAAGTTATTTCCGTCCATTCCCATTCCTTCTTGTGGCATTCCACCACTGCCAGGAGGATTTCCTCTTCCACCCATACCACCATTCATCCCGCCACCATGTCTTCCACCATTTCCGAAGTTCGGCATTCCGTTACTGGATCTGTTTTTATTGTTTTTCGCAAATTCTAGTTCCAATGCGGCTTTATCACCATTAAAATTAATTCTTGTACTTTGCTTTGCATCAGCATTTATTGGTTCAAAAGAATTTTTAATGTTGATTTTTTTAACCAAATCAAATTTATAATCGCCTTTATCATCTTCCAGCTTCACAATTAATCCCGGCAAACCGGAAAATTTGTAAGGTCCGTCGGAAATATTAATTTCTTTTGTAAACCAAGCCGTCCAGATTCTTCCCCCAAAATTGGCAACCGCTTTTTGGGACTGATATCCGTTTTGCTTTTCAACATCATTGGTGATTTCCCATTTCAAAGGTCGATCTTCCTGATAATAAATCTGTTTTCCACCAACTCTATCATAAAAATAAACTTTCTGCTCAGGAATATTTTTAGCAATAAAATATTCAAAAAAAGTAGGTTCAATTGATTTTTTCCCTCCCTGTTTTAAAAGATCTTTATCACTTTTTTTGCGATCTGCTTTTTGATCAGGCTTAAAAGAAGCATATAGAGAATCTTTCTTTAATTTATTTTCGCTGATAAATAATGATTTACTTCCTTTAATATCCAAAAAAGTTTTTTCCATTTTCATTGTCACCAGATTAATTGAATCCGGATTCACCAACGTTTCATAAATATATCTTGTAGTCTGCCCGTGGAACATTGCCACTGAAAACATAATAAAAAAACCAAGTAATTTTTGTTTCATTCCTAATTTCTTTTAATAGATAAAAAATACACTTCAAAGTTAAATCAAAAACAGGATGTCTGGATTTCTGAAATGAAAATTATACATTTTTAACATTAATTTTACTCAAAAAACGATCCTATTGAGAACAGAATCATTAAAATAGATAGCTTCAATTTGAGATTGCGGAAATTAGTTCGTATTTTTGCACTATTAAATCATTCTAAATAAATACAATGATAAAAGTATCAGACCAAGCAAAGGCAAAAGCCATCCAACTTATGACGGAAGATGGTTTCAACCCTGCTGAAGATTATATAAGAGTAGGGGTAAAAAGTGGAGGATGTTCTGGTTTAGAATATGTTTTGGGATTCGACAATCAAAAAACAGAAACAGATCAAATTTTCGAAGATAATGATGTTAAAATTGTTGTTGAGAAAAAAGCTATCCTTTATTTAGCGGGAACAGTTCTTGAGTATTCAGGAGGATTAAACGGAAAAGGATTTGTTTTTAACAATCCGAACGCATCCAGAACATGTGGGTGTGGAGAGAGTTTTTCTTTGTAGAAAAGACAAGACATTAGATGTCAGATTTCAGAGTACGTCTGTTGTCTGACATCTAACTTCTGAAATCTAAAAAAAAATAATGAACAAATATACTGAAGACGATTTACGCGTCGATTTAGAAAATAAAAAATATGAATTCGGCTGGGAGACGAAAATCGATTACGAAGATTTCCCGACGGGTTTAAATGAGGATATCGTCCGTGCGATCTCTGCTAAAAAAGAGGAACCGGAATGGATGATCGAATGGCGTTTGGAATCTTTCAGAATCTGGTTGAAAATGGTGGAGCCGGAATGGGCGAATATCAAATATGAAAAACCGGATTTCCAGGCGATTAAATATTATGCAGCTCCAAAAGCAAAGACTGAACTTGAAAGCTTAGATGATGTTGATCCTGAATTATTGGCAACTTTTGCAAAATTAGGAATCAATATTGAAGAGCAAAAAAGACTTTCAAACGTTGCGGTAGATATTGTAATAGATTCAGTTTCTGTGAAAACAACTTTTCAGGATACGCTGATGGAAAAAGGAATTATTTTCTGTTCGATTTCTGAGGCGATTAAGAATCATCCTGATTTGGTAAGAAAATATCTTGGAAAAGTAGTTCCGAGAGGAGATAACTTTTATGCAGCACTGAATTCCGCAGTATTTTCTGACGGAAGTTTCTGCTATATTCCAAAAGGCGTAAGATGCCCGATGGAATTATCAACCTATTTCCGTATCAATCAGGCAGGAACAGGTCAGTTTGAAAGAACGCTTGTGATTGCAGATGAAGGAAGTTATGTATCTTATTTGGAAGGTTGTACAGCTCCGTCGAGAGACGAAAACCAGCTTCACGCAGCCGTTGTTGAGCTAATCGCAATGGATAATGCTGAAATTAAATATTCAACCGTTCAAAACTGGTATCCGGGAAATGAAGAAGGAAAAGGTGGAGTTTTCAATTTTGTAACGAAAAGAGGACTTTGCGAAAGAAATGCAAAAATTTCGTGGACTCAGGTAGAAACAGGTTCTGCTGTAACTTGGAAATACCCTTCTTGTATCTTGAAAGGTGACAATTCAATCGGTGAGTTCTACTCTATTGCCGTGACGAATAATCACCAATACGCAGATACAGGAACAAAGATGATCCACATCGGAAAGAATACGAGATCAACAATTATTTCTAAAGGTATTTCTGCAGGAAAATCTCAGAATTCATACAGAGGTCTGGTAAAAGTAATGCCGACTGCAAAAGGAGCAAGAAACTTCTCACAGTGTGATTCTTTATTGATGGGTAATGAGTGTGGTGCACATACTTTCCCTTACATCGAGATTAAAGATCCGACTGCACAGTTGGAGCACGAAGCAACGACTTCAAAAATTGGCGAAGACCAGATTTTCTACTGTAACCAGAGAGGAATCGATACAGAAAGAGCAATTGCTTTGATCGTAAATGGTTTCAGTAAAGAAGTTTTAAATAAATTACCAATGGAATTTGCCATTGAAGCTCAAAAATTATTGGAGATTTCTTTGGAAGGTTCTGTAGGATAAAGCTTCAATTTTTTTTCAGTTTGATAGCACGTTTGTCATTCTGAATGGAGCAAAGCAAAGTAAAGAATCTAATAGTCGAAATGACAACAGGAAAATACATTAAGGTTGATTAATTTTAATGTTTAAAAATAAAAAATAATATTTCATTCGCATGCGTTAACACCTTTGTTAATTGTGGTTTAGTGTTACAAAGGAATACTCAAAGTTTGACCTTGCGATAAATTTGAACATATGTTAAATATAAAAAACTTGCACGCCAAAATTGAAGACGGCGCAGAAATTTTAAAAGGTATCAATCTTGAAATAAAGCCGGGTGAAGTTCATGCTATCATGGGACCGAACGGAGCCGGAAAATCTACACTTTCTTCTGTTATTGCAGGGAAAGAAGACTACGAGGTTACAGACGGAGAAATTATTTTTGATGGCGAAAATATCATCGAAGATGCTCCTGAAGACCGAGCTCACAAAGGTATTTTCCTTTCTTTCCAGTATCCGGTAGAAATTCCGGGTGTTTCTGTAACGAATTTCATCAAAGCAGCGATGAACGAAAACAGAAAAGCTAAAGGTTTGTCTGAAATGCCTGCAAAAGAAATGTTGGGAATGATTCGTGAAAAATCTGAGCAATTGGGTATCAAAAAAGATTTCCTTTCAAGATCATTGAATGAAGGTTTTTCAGGAGGTGAAAAGAAGAGAAACGAGATCTTTCAAATGATGATGCTTAATCCAAAATTGGCTATTCTTGATGAAACTGATTCTGGATTGGACATTGATGCATTAAGAATCGTTGCAGACGGTGTAAATGCATTCAAAAATGAAGGAAATGCAGTTCTTTTGATTACGCACTATCAGAGATTGCTTAATTATATTCAACCTGACTTCGTTCACGTATTGGCAAATGGGAAAATCATCAAAACCGGTGACAAATCTCTTGCTTTGGAACTGGAAGAAAAAGGGTACGACTGGCTTTTAAATTAATTAAAAGAGTAAGAAATTCAGAGATTCAGATTGATCTCTCAGTTTAACAATTTCAGCCAAATAAAAAGAAAAAAATGGTGCAAACCACAGATATACCAGTAATGGCATTAAAAGAACAGATTATAGAAAATCACGGTGAGTTTTTGGAGAGTCTTCGTCACAGATTTCTGGATGATGATAGAAAAGTTGCTCTTCAAAGATTTGAAAAATTGGGTTTTCCTACAAAAAAAGACGAAGAATATAGATATACTAACCTAAAGGAGATTACTGAAAAAGGATATAACTTTTTTCCGAAAGAAAGTCATAATATCACCAAAGAGCAGCTGGATGAACTGCATTTGGGTGAAGAAAATTTTGACTGGATTACTTTCGTAAACGGTAAACTTCGCAAGGAATTATCAAAAGTTTCGATTGAAAATGTTGAGTTTCTTTCATTTAATTATGCGTTGAATGATGAGAAACACAAGGATGTTTTCGATAAATATTTTAATACAATTGCTTCGGATAAATCAGCTTTTACAAATTTGAATCAGGCGTATTGCAAGTATGGTTTCTTTTTGAAAGTTCCGAAAAATGTTGTGATTGAAAAGCCAATTCATGTTTTTTACATTTCTCAGAATCAGGAAGAAAACACTTTCTACAATACGAGAAACTTATTAATCGTAGATGAAGGTGCAAAAGTGGAAATCATTGAAAGTCACCACAATTTTGACAGTACCTATGTGTTGACAAATTCTGTGACCGAAATCTTTACGTATCCCAATGCAAAAGCAGACTGGCACAAAGTTCAGAATGATAATGACACTTCTTATTTAATTGATAATACTTTCGCAAAACAGGAAAAAGACAGCTTAACAACTGTAAATACATTCTCTTTCGGAGGTAAATTGGTAAGAAATAATTTAGATTTCATTCAAAACGGATCGAATATCAATTCATTCATGAACGGAATCACGATTATCGGGAAAGATCAGTTGGTAGATCACCACACGGCGGTTCACCACAATCAGCCGAACTGTGAAAGCTATCAGAATTACAAAGGTATTTTTAACGGAAACTCTCACGGAGTTTTCAACGGGAAAGTATTTGTAGATAAACTGGCTCAGAAAACGAATGCTTATCAGCAAAATAACAACGTTTTATTAAGCGAAGGTGCTAAGATTGACACCAAACCACAATTGGAGATTTTTGCAGATGACGTAAAATGTTCTCACGGCTGTACGGTTGGTCAATTGAATGAAGATGCGATGTTCTATCTAAGAGCAAGAGGTATTTCTAAAAAAGAAGCTCAGGCTTTGCTTTTATATGCATTTGCTAATGATGCGATGCAGAATATTGATATTGAGCCTTTAAAAGAAAAAATTTCAAAGCTTTTGGCGGAGAAATTAGAAGTTGATATAGAGTTTTAACAATATATAGTAATTGATAATAATAAAGCACTTCAAATTGAAGTGCTTTTTATTTTTGTCTGAAATTTTAATCCAGATTATTTCTTAATCCACCATTGGCTGTCCTTTCTTTCAGAGCGTTTTACTCCGTTGTTTAAAGTATAAGCCAGACCAACGCCCAACGTCTGTTTAAGCTGCGTTTTTTGAATCTGATTATGATCGTACATTACATCAACGGTGATATTAGAAGATATAAATCGATTAACCTTTAAATTTAAAACCATTCCGTAAGCCAAAACCAATCTTTCCGGATGATCCAGATAATTGGAGAAAACAGAAGCCGTATTGGAAAGATTTACATTTTCCATCAGTTTAACTTTATATACAGCCGTTCCCAAGAAACCGAATTGCAATAAAGAAGCATCTCCATCAGCTTTTAAACCATAAGATCCTGCAGTTTGAAGGTCTTTATCCAAGACAAAAGTCCATCGGGCGTTACTGGGACGAAGAGAAACGTTTACATTATCATTAGGCCTGTACGTAATCCCCAAACCTACATTAAGGTAACCGGGTGCCATAAAATTAGAAAGTTTTGTCGCCTCCGGATTATTACCATCTTCGTACCCTACTGCAAACTGAGAAAGAAACCCGGCACCTGCAGAAAGATACCAGCTTTTTGACACTTTTCTTCCGTAATTGGTGGAAACATTAATCAAATCCTGAGTCTTCCTTACCCCAATTCCCTGTGTATCATTTTGTCCATAATTTAAAAGTATGATGTTTTCCCAAAGATCTTTGTCTTTTTCGTAGGTAATATTGTAATCAACCCCGGCAAGCCAGCCTACATTGTTGGCTCCACCACCAACCCAATTTGAGAAGGAAGTCTGATTGATCATTAAAGATTGTTTGCCTAAAACCGACCAGTGTTTTATAGTGTCGAGTTTCACAGATCCGGTATCAATAATGACGACCTGGGCATTGGCGAAAATTCCTAAAACTAAGGAAAGGATGAATAAAAACTTCTTCATAAGTCCAAGATTTTTTATTTTCAAAATTCTATGCAAAAGTATTAATAATAATTTTGGCTAAAAACCACCGGCAATGGTTAATCTTAAATCTAATAAAGATTTTACACTAAAAAATAAATCTATTTTGAAAGATCAATGACAAAATATGATATTAAAAGTTTAAATCAATAAAAATCATAACTTTTTGTCTGAAATAAAAATAAGATTTGATATTCATCGCCAATTTTTCCGAAATTTATTGTTGGCTTTTCATTTGACGTATAATCTTCATGTTAAAAAATAATGTAATTTCCAAAAAAGCGATCCTGTATCCTCTGCTTATGCTTGCAGCGATGTGGCTCGGCTATTTCTTACAGTTGCAGGGCTTTTTTTCAAATTGCTTCGGAGCGATTATTCCTTTGTTGCCGGAAGGTCTGCTGGGAATTATCACTTCTCCCCTTTTACACGGAAATATAGACCACATTGTAGGTAATTCTATCCCGATTGCAGTGCTGATGTTTCTATTATATCAGTTTTATCCGTTGGTTGCCAATAAGGTTTTTGTCATTGGATGGTTAGCAACAGGATTATTGGTCTGGTTACTTCCACCGATTGATATGATAACGGGCGATTATCTTTACACCTGTACCATCGGAGCCAGCGGTGTTGTGTATGTTCTTGCCTTTTTCCTCTTCTTCAGCGGAGTTTTTAAATGGAATATGACCTTATTGACCATTTCTTTATTGGTCGTTTTATACTACGGAAGTCTGGTTTGGGGAATGTTGCCCGAAGAATTATTTTCAAATCTTGAAGAACCTAGTAAAATTTCCTGGCAAGCTCACCTTGCAGGGGCTGTTGTTGGAGTTATTTTAGCTTTACTATTCAAAAAAGTAGGTGATAAAAAGAAAAAATACATTTGGGAATTTCCTAATTATTACAGCGAAAAAGATGATAAACTTTGGCAGGAATATAAAGAAAACCATCCTGAAGACTTTATGGAACTTCCTTACAAGAAAAAAGATGATATTTGGGAGCATCTGGAACAATTGAGAAGAAAATAAATTCTTTACATTTGCGGAAACATAACACAAATGTATTCTGAAGAACAACTTTATGCCATCGCATTGCGTGAATGCAATTTAATCGGCGATATTAATTTTCACAAACTTGTACGAGCATTCGGAAACGCAAAAGAAGCATGGAATAATGCTAAGAAAAATTATGCTAAAATTGACGGTATTGGTAGAAAAGCAGTTTCCGACATCGGAAATCCTGAACATCTGAAATTTGCAGAAAAAGAATTAAAATTTTGCGAAAAGAATACCATTAAAATTAATCTCAGACACCAGCAGCAGTTGCCTCGTCTCCTGAATGAATGTGATGATGCACCTGCAATTCTCTACCAAAAAGGAAATTTTGATGATAGTAAACAGAAAGTAAGCATCGTCGGGACCCGAAATATGACTGCTTATGGCAAACAGTTTATCAATCAGTTTTTTGAAGTATCGCAGTCATCTGATTTCATTTCCATCAGTGGTTTGGCTTTGGGGATTGACAAAGAGGTTCATGAGCAATCTATTCATTTTCAAATTCCTACTACGGCAGTTTTAGCCCACGGATTTCACACTTTATATCCTGCAAAAAATAAAAAACTATCCGAAAAAATTATTGAAACCGGGGGAGCTTTATTCACCGAATTCAACTCATCCCGAAAGCCTGACAGAGAAAATTTCATTCAACGAAATAGAATTGTAGCAGGACTTTCACCATCTACTATTGTCGTAGAAACGGCTTTTGGAGGCGGTTCTATAAGTACAGCAACATTCGCAAACAGCTATAACAGAGAAGTTTTTGCCCTTCCCGGAAAGATTACAGATGCTCACAGTCAGGGTTGTAATCATTTGATTTTTCAGAATAAAGCGATTGCAATTTCTACCATTAAAGATTTAATCGATTTACTTGGATTTAATAAAGCTCAAACTCATATCCAGGATTTATTTAAACATCAGGAAATTGCTGTTCAATTAACTGAAAATCAAGAATTAATATTTAGAGCAATTGTTGATCATCCGCAGATCACATTGGACGATTTAACAGGGAAAATTTCACTGTCTTCACACAAAATTTTACCCGTAATTTTGGAATTGGAGCTTTTAGGGAAAATAAAATCATTTTCCGGGAGACAATTTATAGCAATATAAGAATTAATGATTTCTTAATATTACATTATTTAACAAATAACATTTCAGAATTAATAAAATTTAAACATTAATTATTAATTTAATAAAATTAACCCATAATATTATTAAATTTTCAACAATCATCAATTAAGGTATTGTGAATCTTGAAAAAAAAATTAAATTTGTTGACATAATATTCAACCCTAATTATATGGAACAATATAATATTGACCAGAAAATACAAGAATTTATAGCAAAAATTGAGGCAAAAAATCCTAACGAGCCAGAATTTTTACAAGCAGTAAAAGAAGTTGCTGTAACTGTTATTCCATTTATTATGACAAAAAAGGAATACACAGGAATGAAGCTTCTTGAAAGAATGGCGGAGCCTGAAAGAGTAATTATTTTCAGAGTGCCATGGGTTGACGACAAAGGAGAAATCCAGGTAAACAGAGGTTTCAGAATACAAATGAACTCTGCGATCGGACCATACAAAGGAGGAATCCGTTTCCATCCTACAGTAAATCTTTCTGTGCTTAAGTTTTTAGCCTTCGAACAAGTTTTTAAAAACTCATTAACTACACTTCCGATGGGAGGTGGTAAAGGAGGTTCAGACTTCGATCCACAAGGAAAGTCTGATATGGAAGTAATGCGTTTCTGCCAAGCTTTCATGACGGAATTATGCAAACACATCGGTCCTGAAACCGATGTTCCTGCGGGAGATATCGGTGTTGGTGCAAGAGAAATCGGATATTTATTCGGACAGTATAAAAAAGTAAGAAACGAATTTACCGGTGTACTTACAGGTAAAGGTCTTGCTTACGGAGGTTCATTAATCCGTCCTGAAGCTACAGGATACGGTGTTGTTTACTTCGCTGAGCAAATGCTTAAAACAATCGGGCAAACTTTTAAAGATAAAACAGTAACAGTTTCAGGTTTCGGAAACGTGGCTTGGGGAGTTATCAAAAAAATATCTGAACTTGGCGGTAAAGTAGTTACCATTTCAGGTCCGGACGGATATATCTATGATAAAGACGGTATCTACGGAGAAAAAATCGATTACTTATTAGAGCTTAGAAATTCAGGAAACAACAGAGCTGAGGATTATGCTAAAAAATATCCTTCATCAGAATTCTTTGCAGGAAAACGTCCTTGGGAAGTGAAGTGTGATGTTGCCATCCCTTCTGCAACTCAAAACGAATTAGATCTTGATGATGCTAAACTTTTAGTAGAAAACGGATGTGTCTGTGTGACTGAAGCTGCGAATATGCCTTCAACCCTAGATGCGATTAACTATTTCTTAGACAATAAAGTATTGTTCTCTCCAGGAAAAGCATCTAACGCTGGTGGTGTTGCCACTTCAGGATTGGAAATGACGCAAAACTCTATCCGTCTAAACTGGACTTCAGAAGAAGTTGATGCAAGACTGAAAGAAATCATGATCGGAATCCACAAAGCTTGTAGAGACTACGGAAAAGAGGAAGACGGCTATGTAAACTACGTAAAAGGCGCCAATATTGCCGGTTTCGTGAAAGTTGCAGAAGCAATGTTAGCTCAAGGAGTTGTATAAAAATATAAAGGTTGGGAAATTTTCCCGACCTTTTTTAATGATAACCTGTTCCCGGGATTATAAATGGGATAAAAGTAAAAAGTGAAAGGAGAAGCGTTGAGAAATCAGCGCTTTTTTTATATGAAATTCTGAATGAAATATAAAAAATCCTGAAATAATATATTCCAGGATTTCAATTCTACTTTGTTTATTAAAAATTTATTTCGACTTATTCTTTTTAGATTTTTTCTCCTCTTTTGTGGCTTCAGCGGGTTTTGTACCTTCTACGTCAGCTTGCACGCTTTCCTTTGTATCCGAGGCCGGAGTTGTTGCCTCTACCGTTGTTGTTCCATTTTGATTTTGAGTCTTTGTTTCCGAAGGCGTCAAAGTCGAGTTGGTTTGAGCATTCGATTGTGTCGATTTTTGGCTAGTCGTATCCGTCGATTGACTTTGTGGTGTTGTCTGTGCAGAAATCGCGATCATTCCGATCATTGTGAAAGCTGCTGTTAAAACTACTTTTTTCATAATATTTAATATTTTAAATGGTTGTTTACTATTTTTAAAACGACACATTTCTACTTAATATTATTTTTGATCAGCTACTTTAACGTACTTTATTATTAATTAAGAGGTATTTTGAATTATTCGCTATTTTCCCAAATTCTTCATAATTCTTTCAACAAATTCATAAGCTGCAGGGCAGATCACTGTATTTTTTATCATCAAATCATTAATCTGATAAATCTTTTTCCGATCTGTATGAGGATATTCCCGACAGGCTTTTGGGCGAACATCATAGATCGAACACGTATTATCACCATTCAAAAAATAGCAAGGAAGATTCTGCAACACCTTATCGTTATCTTCATCAATTCTCAGAAATTTTGCTTCAAAGTCCGCAGACTTCATACGAAGATGCTTGGAGATTCTCTCAATATCTTTTTCGGTGTATAAAGGTCCGGTAGTTTTGCAGCAATTGGCACATTGAAGACAGTCAATCTTTTCAAAAACTTCTTCATGAGTTTCCTGAACAACATAATCCAGATTCTTGGGCGGTTTTTTCTTTAATCCGTCCAGGAATTTTTTATGTTCTTTTTGTTTTTGTAAAGCCTGTTTCTTATTAAATTCTAAATTCATTTATAAATGTTCTTCCGCCAAAACAGGAAGATCTGTTTTTTGATAGTCATTAATTTTGCCCAAATCCAAAACGGTAAAAAGATTTTCTCTATCCGGATAGTACATCGGGAAGAATTTTGCCCCATAGACAATTTCTTTTGAAACGTATGAAGACCGCTGCACAACAGTATTTGAAAACACTTCGTCGAACGCACGGAGATGAATGATAATTTCAATTCGTGTATTCTTAAAATCATCTTCAGAAAAACCATAAAACGGAGAATCTTCATCAATTACATGTACGACCGTCCAGTTCAGGGCTAATGTATTGATTTTATTGAGTTGAGTTTTTAGTGTATAAAAATTATTTCTCGGAACACTGTTTTCAATGACTTCGATGGCTGCCGAAACAATCACTTCAGCATCGGTTAAGGCATTATTTTTAAATGGAGCCAGCCTGAACATCAAAGCCGTTTTATTTTTAAATGGTGCAATCACCACAATATCAGAAAATTTTAGATATGCTCTTGGTCTCGAAAATCTTCCGTAAAAAAGTCCCGTTGCAATCGCAAAGGTAAGCAATCCCAAAAAAGCCTCAAAAGTTGCCACCAAACTAGCCATAAAACCCACTGGAGCAATTCTTCCGTAACCTACCGTCGTAAAGGTCTGCGAACTGAAGAAAAAAACATCGATAAACTCATTCAGGGGATCACTTTTGTCTATTCCCGTAAGATGCTCTACTCCGATGACATAATAGATAAAAGCAAATAACAGATTAACCAAAATATAAGCAATCACCAGATACGACAGAAAACGAACCGTCGAAAGATCCAGCATTGTATGATACCAGCTGAATCGGCTTAAAATACCAATTCCTTTTCGCCGAACATTCGGAAATCCATCTTTGTTGATAAATCTCCCGGAAGCATTATCTCCAAAACCACTGTTTTCATCGCTTCTCTGACGAATTTTTTGTCTGAATCCTCTTGCCATTTTTTATATCATTGGTTTGATCTTGTTATATTTAAACGGCTTTAAATCAATCAAGCCGCTAAACTTTTCAATTAAAATAATTATGCAAAGATAAAATATTGTTTTCATGAAATTTATCAATTAAATGATTGAATTTTTGAATTGATTTTAGACTAAATTTGAAGTATGAAAAAGCTGGAATCAAGAGAAGATATTGAACATCTTGTGAATTCATTTTACACAAAAGTCGTTAAGGATGAAACGATTGGATTTTTCTTTAAAGATGTTATTAAAGTAGATTTTGAAAAACATTTACCGAAAATGTATTCGTTTTGGGAAACACTTTTATTCGGACAAATAAGCTATAAGGGCAACCCAATGGCTGTTCATTTCCCAATTAATGAATTGGAAGCTATGGAAAGGAAACACTTCGATCGATGGCTGGAATTATGGAAATCGACTATTGAAGAAAATTTCACCGGAGAAAGTGCCGATATGGCAATCTATAAATCTGAAAATATTGCGAAACTAATGGCTTTTAAAATGGAGCAGGCTAGGAAATTATAGCACTTCGAAAGGTTAGTGCTACAAAAGTTTATTCGTTTTTGAAGTTATATTAAAATTTTAAACTTAAGGAACGATAACTGTGAAAATATAAGCTGCAAGGTTTACCAATAAAACGGTTCCGTACAGGATATTTGTCTTTCCTCTACTTAATGAAAGCATTACGATAAATACCGATAACGAAAGCAGGATAATATCTTTTTTATCCAAACCTAACACAAGCGGAATATCGTATATAATACACACCACAGAAACTGCCGGAATCGACAATCCTATACTCGCCAACGCAGAACCTAAAGCCAGATTAAGACTAGATTGAATCTGGTTACTTCTCGCCGCTCTAATCGCCGCCAACCCTTCCGGAAGCAAGACTACTGCGGCAATGATCACTCCAACCAAAGATTTTGGAGCTCCGAAACTTTGAACCATATCTTCAATAGTTCCGGAAAGACCTTTCGCCATCATAACCACAATTGCCAAGCAAACCACTAAAAAGACAAAGCTTATTATCGTTTTATTAGTCGAAGGAATATAATATTCTTCGGAATTCTCATCGGGAGCAATAAAGTAATTTCTGTGTCTCACTGTTTGAACCATTAAGAATATCCCATAAATAACGAGACATGCAATAGAAACAAAGATGAGTTGAGCGGTATTATAGAATGGTCCGTTTACACTAGATGTGAAATTAGGGAGAACCAATGTCAAAATTAAAATCGAAACAATACTTACCAAATAGGTTGTAGCCGAAGTTCTGGCAAAAAACTGTTCGTAATATTTTACTCCTCCCACCAAAATACATATTCCCAAAATTCCGTTCAGAATAATCATTACGGCTGCAAAAACAGTATCTCTTGCTAACGTAATCGCCTGATCTCCACCGGCAACCATTAAGGAAATAATTAAGGCAACTTCAATAATCGTGATACAAAGCGCCAAAATAATCGTCCCGAAAGGTTCGCCCACTTTATGCGCTACAACTTCTGCGTGATGAACTGCTGACAGAACACTTCCCGTGAGCAAAATCCCTGCAACAATATCGGAAATGACACCCGCCCCCATCAGTCCGGAAAAATAGTACCCCACCGCCAGAACAGGAAAAATATATGTATAATGTAAAAATTCTTTTAACTTCATAGTGTCTACAAAATACAAAAAATCTATGGGATTTGAAATCTTAAAGAAAATATTAATGCAATTTTAATGACTCCAAAAATAAAAATCCTGCAAATCCGTCAGCATATGAAACAAAAGTCCGATACCGATAATTCTGATATTTCCCTTAAAAAACAGCATCAAAAAATACACTGCAATCGCATAATAGGAATGGAAAATGTGAAAACCCACACTTGCTCTGTTAGGATCGAAAATCGGATCTGCAAACAAATGATCTAAGTCTACAAGCATCGTTGCCAATAAAATCAGGTATACTTTTTTCCAGTTTTCACGATAAAAAATCAGCGCAATAAAAACCGGAAAAATAAAATGCAGAAAATAATGTGTGAATGTTTTTAGTAATCCAATATCAAAGAAGTCCATCAATTATTACGTTTAAATTAAGCTTACCATCGTAAAATTAAAGGTAATTCTTCTTTTTTAAACTGTAATTTAAAAAAATAATCCTGTGCATTATTTCCATAGAAAATATAATCCAGATTCGATATTAATTTCTTTTCATTTGGATTTAGCATTTTCAAAGAAGACAGTAATAAAGCATTATTGCTGATAAAAATATAATTTCCGTTCAAATTTGGAGACCATGGAATTTGTTTTCTGGTAGATTTAATTTCAAAATTATTTTTATTTTTTTGAATTAAATTCGGTTGAAAAGGAATTGCAGTAAATTGATTTTGAGTATTAATCCATTTTTTATTTTGGAAAAATTGTTCTGTTTCGTCAGAATTTGAACTTTGAAGCGCAATCACATAGTTGGGCTGAATAATTTTCTGGAAAGTCTTTTTTTCAACTTCATTAAAATTATCATCATACCCATAACTGATGATGGTATCATTCACCTGTTCCAAAGTTGCCGTCGCTTTAAGATAATTAATATGAGAAGAATCTACCATATTTTTATCGAAAATAGAGGTCAGGTTCTTTAAATTTTCCTCATCCAATTCTGTTTCCAGAAAAGTATTCTGCTGTTGAAGTTTAGCAATCAGTGATGAAAAATCTGCTTTAGTAGAAATACTTTTTATTTCAATTTCATCCGAAAGTACATCAATAGAGAAATTTCTGGTTCTTGTTGCCGAAATAAAAGAAACGCTTCCCAAACTTCCATCAATAAAAGAATCTGCATTAAAAATATCATTTCCTGAGTTTTGAAAAAGCACTTTATGAATTTCATTAAAGCTTACATCAGCAGTTCCAAACATACAGCTCATTCCTTCTACTTTTACGAAGAAATTATCTCTTTGGAAAATATTCCCGCTTTTTTCGATGAATTTTTCCTGCTTTAAAAATGCCAAAAACTTCTTTTTATCCTTAAGTTCTACAACGCTGTACCAATCTGAAAATTTAGTATTTTGAAGGTGGAATATCTGCAAAAAATCGGGAATTTTCACTCCCGATTCATATATAGAAATTGTATTTTCTTTTGTTTTCTTGCTCCCAAACCATTGTGATGGATTTGTTACAAAGCTTGAAATATATTGTCTTGTAAGATTTTTCACATCAACCAAAACAATAACATCCGCATTTTTCGGAACAAATTTTAATGTTTTATCCTTGTGGTAAAAGACAAAATAGATCGTCATTGCGAGTAGAAAAACCGCTAAAACAAAAAGTTTTTTTTTCATTTATAAAACCGGTGTTTTTTTCTCGGATTCTTGGATTTTGTAAATCTCATCCACCAAATCAAAGAAATACATTAAACTGTTTTCCGAAGAATTCTTAATTTCATAATTCATTTCCGTTTCTATTCTGTCGCCTTTTGCTTCAGTTTTAAAATTAACTTCACCTATATTTTTCTTGAAAACATCCATGATTTTTCTTTCAGAAGTACTCTTAAATTCTTTCTCTAAACCGATTAAAAGTTTTTGAATATTTAATCTTCCCGACATCGCATATTGGGACGAATCTTTTGCCCATTTTTTGCCCATTTCAGACTGATTTTTAGGTAAAATATTATCCATAGAAGTCGTCATGTAAACAATCCCGTCTTTTACAGTAAAGAATAACTGATCCAGATATCCTGTTGCTTTTTCTTCTTTAAATTCGTAAAAATCTCCTTTTTTAGAGAATTTTTTTGCGGTGTTTTTATTGGTAATTAATACGTTAAAAATTCGGTTCCAATATCCTTCATTTTCTGTCGCAAAAGCAAAAGTAAAATTCGGCATCATAACTTCTTTTGTCTTTTTCACTTCCTTTTCGTTGTAATCATCGTCATAATAGAAATCCGTATATTCTACTGTTTTAGATTTCAATTCATTCAATACAAAAATTCCGCTTCCAGGTGCTATTTTAGCAATAGCTTCTTCATCCAGAATGATTTTCATGGTTTCCATCATGAGCTCCATTTCTTTTTGATATTCGCCTTCGCCTGAATTTTTAAGCAAACTATACATCAGATCGAAATACTTACTTCCATCCAGATTCATCGCATAATATCCCATGCTTTTATCATTGATTAAAGCTGCCAGTTTCTTGTTCTTTTTACCTTTATAAATAGACGAGAAATATTTCTGAACTTCCGGATCTTTGTGCTGATAACTGTTGACCAATCGTACTTTATCATTATCGAAATACAGATTGTATGACGTATTTGAATTGTAAATTTTATTAAAAACCGAACCAAATTTGTAAAGCTTCATCATTTTACCATAAATTCCTTCATTGATAATTCTGCCATAATCTGAGTACACAAAAACGTCTGCACTCGCATCACGGAACGAAAGCACATCTTTAGAAACTTCAATCTCAAAATTCGAATTAAAAAACTTATCAAAATCTTCTTCAGCCAGTTTTTTTACCAGCTTAAATTTTTCAATATTCAAAGAATCAAGTTTTTTTTCATATGCCAAATCGCCAACACTATCTGTTCCCTCCTCCCTATCTTCTTCATCCTGTATCGACGGAGGTAGAATTTCCGGATCTTTGTCGGTGTAATTTTTATCGGTTGAACCTTTTTTCTCTTTCGGATATTCGTGATGCTTTTCAAGATATTTAATATCTTTCTGCATTCTGGCAATTTCTGCGTTATGTTCTTTAATATCTTCTTTTAAATATTTAATATCATCTTTCAAAACCTGAATTTCGTCTTTATAATTGAAAGGCAATTCCTCATCTGCATAAGCACTGTCTACTGTAACTGCTGCTGTACTGTCAATAACTGCTACAGCACTATCTACCATCACTTCGTCCTCAGGATTATATTTATATGGTTTTGAATAGCTTATCATTTTCAGGACCGCACGATTCCCGTTCCAGGCAACAAAAACATCATCATCAAGATTAACATAAGAATAATTGTTTTTCTTAGAAATCTCTAATCCTTTTTTCTTGGTTGAATTAATAAATTCCTGAAATTTTTCTTTATTATCTACAATAAAATGCGCGGTATAAGCCTTCACAGAATCATTAAAAGTCGCATAATGATATTGTGTCGCATCATATTTAATTCCCGTTTTGGAATAATCTGTCCACGATGGTTTTTCTTTGCTGTCTTTGGTTACATCCAATAAAAAAGGATTCAATTTTTGCCAATTGATTTTTTTATTAAGCTGTTTTCCATTGATTTCCATGTAAAAAACGGCTTCACCCGGAAGCTTTATTTTTTGTTGAGCCAACAGGAATACAGAGGCAAAAAGTAAAAAGACAACTTGTATTTTTTGTAAAATAGATTTCATGGTTGTAAGAGATTATTGAAAGAGAATATTATTTTGTAATTGTTTCTTCTGAAGGATAAGATCCAGCACATTAGCTTCCATTTTCAACGCTTTTTTATTGGGTGAAAGCTGGTAAAAATGGTTAGTCTGAGATTTTATCGTATTTTCAAATTGTAAGACAGAGACATATTTAGCATCATTAAAAACTTCTTTGTCTGCCTTGCTCATCTTATCATAATCATTTTTGAAAGTGTTGATTTTGTTTCTGGTAAACGTTTTTTTCTCAACATTCTGACTGTAAATCTGTGTTGGAATCATTTTACCCAAAATATTTTTAGCCTTTAACTGTTCCAATCCGGCATTGATATTTTCAATCTTTTTGAAGTTACAACTTAATTTAATAATGTAATTATCAAAGTCCATTGAAGTTTTCACATTTGAAATTCCGGGCGTTGCTTTAAAAATTCTTGCTGCTTCATTGATTTTTGATTCAATCTCAGACTTTTTAGGAACTTTTTTACCGTTAATGGTTTCTATTTTAGAAATAGAAGCCAAGCGGGTTTTGCTTTTGCTTGCGTTGAGAATAATGGTATACTCCCCACTTCCATCGGCTTTTACGTTCGCTTTATCTACAATATCAAAACAACTTGTCAGCAATAAAAAAGGGATAAACAAAAGAATCTGTTTAAGAAATAATTTCATAGTTTGGCTTTAAACCACAAAAGTACGATTCTATTTCTAAATTCTGCCTTTTAAGTAATTCTGTCGCAGTTCTTCATCTAATTTTTCAATAGAATATCGCAAACAAGTTCTTGGCATTTCCCTGTAATATTGATTAAGATAATTAATAAGTTCGGTTTCATTTTTATTTCCCATTTCACGAAGCATCCAACCGTTTGCTTTGTGCATAATATCGTGAGGATGATACAGATTTTGGGTAACAAATTCTTTAGTTAAATCAAATGACCCTTTCTTCACGTAATACATTGTTCCGACAACGGCGATTCTTTTGTGCCACATTTCATCGGAATCAGAAAGTTTTCTTAATAAGTCTTCTTTCTGATTTTCAAAGGCATAACGACCTAATATCTTGTAACAACTCGAATCTACTAAATCCCAATTGTTGATGTATTTTAAATGATTTAAATAAAATTCAACAATTTCTTCTTTTATAATTTTATCTTTTGTTTTCTCAAATTTTAAAATCAATATCAATAAAGCGGTTAACCGATGTTCGTGGTATTTTGAAGAAAGCAGTTCGCTCAATTTATCCAAAGATATTTTAGCATAATATTCTTTAGCCACAGATCGCTGATCCGGAACTGTTACGCCGAGAAATAAATCGCCTTCGCCATATTCTCCTTTTCCTGTTTTGAAGAATTTCGGAAAAAATGCAGCTTTTTCAGGGATTGATAAAACGGCTAAAGCCTCCTGAATTTCTTTAATCACATCACTCATCTTCTGAAAACTTTTCGATTTGCAAACGATTATTTCTCTTCATGTAAAGCAACTGTCTCCAGCTCCTCTTCTTCTTTTGCAATCTTATTAGGATTGGCAACTTTTGCGATGGTAAGTCCCTGAACAATAATGGAAAAAACGACTACACAATAAGTAATACTTAAAATAATTTCGCTGTATTCATTTTTTGGAATAGACATTGCCAACGCAATAGAAACACCGCCCCGAATTCCGCCCCAAATCAACACTTTTACAGTTTGTCGGCTAAAGGTTCTTTTCATAAACTTAGTGGGTCCCCAAATTGAAATCACTCTTGCCAATAAAACAATCACAATTGCAACCAATCCCGGAATAATAAAATGACTTAAATCTTTGATCATCAATAATTCAAAACCGATGAAAAGGAATAACACAGCGTTCAGAATCTCATCAATTAATTCCCAAAATTTGATGAGATAATCTTGAGTAATAGATTTCATTTTAAATTTAACATTAAAATTACCCATAAATAATCCCGCTGCAACCATCGTTAGCGGTCCTGAAATGTGCATTTGTCGCGCAATCAGATAACCACCCATAACAACCGAAAGTGTTACCAAAACGGAAATGATATAATCATCCACTTCACGCATTAATCTGGACGTTACCCAACCTAAAACTACTCCTAGGAAAAGCCCACCTCCGGCTTCTTTTAATAATAAGAGTCCAATATTTTCAAGTCCAAGTTCGACTTTGTCACCAAGCGCCAACTGAAGTACAACTGTGAAAACCACAACTGCCATACCGTCATTAAACAATGATTCTCCCGCAACTTTTGTTTCTAAACTTTTTGATACGTTAGCCTGCTTTAGGATACTCAAAACTGCCACAGGATCTGTTGGAGAAATCAATGCCCCAAAAAGAAGACAGTAGATAAAAGGCAAATAAATTCCTAAAAATGGTAATAGGTAAAACATTCCAAATCCGACAACGAAAGTGGAAATCACAACACCTACAGTAGAAAATATAAGCACCGGTCGGAATTGTTCTTTAAGATCGTCGATATTGATATGGATACCTCCTGCAAAAAGAAGGAAATTCAACATGGCTCCCATTAAAACCTCCGTAAAATCGATATTAATCATCAGATTATGAAGGTGACCGAAAGTTCTTGGTAAAAATGTTTCTCCGAATAAAACCAAAATTATAGATACCACAATGGCAATTAACATAATCCCGATGGTGCTGGGAAGTTTCAGAAACCTGTAATTAAGATATGAAAATATTGATGCTAAAACTATTAAAGCTGAAAATGAATAATATAACTCCACTAAGCGGGTTTTTTTTTAATTTATTTAATAATCGATATAAAGTACTTTGATATAAACTCTGTCACTGTCTTTTTCCCACACATCCAAAATGCCGTTTTTGGCAGATTTCGAACCTCTTGTATACTCTTTCCCGAGATTTAAAATGTTGAGTAAAATATATTCATCCCCCACGGTGTTCACCAGATAAGCAGTCTTTTCCGTTTTTCCGTCCCCCGAATTTCTGATAGCTTCTGTAAGTGTACGAAACTGATTCAGATGATGTATGAAATTATTTCCATCTTTTTGAAAATCGTAAGCTTTTAATAAAATCAATAGAATATCAAGATTTGTAGGGTCTTTAGCGTACAAGATTTTTCCCTGTTTAATACAATCTTCAAAATTGCTGTTTTTGAAAGCTTCTGCAAGATTTTTAAAATCTTCATCCGTTGTAGAAACGAGATCTTTCCTGAAATTTCTTCCATAGTAAAGATGCTGCGCTTCAATGCTGTCCAAAGATTTCGGATATCCTTTATATTTAAAAATCAGTTTGTCGTAATTATATTCAGATTTGCTGTTTTTAAGATCTTTCTCTATTGCTTTAAAATCAATTTTTGACTTCTGAGCAAAGCCAAAAATTGATAGTAGAAGTAATAAAAGGAAAAAGTGACGTTGCATTACTTGTCGCTTTCTTCCTCGTCGTTGTCGAAATATTCGAAAAGGAAATCGTTGTATGGGAATCTCGAAATATGAATTTTCATAACCTCATCGTAGATCATTTTTTTCATTTCCGGGAAGTTTTCTTTCGTTAAAGCTGAAATGAAAACCGTAGGATATTTAGATTTTGCCATCCATGTTTTCGTCCATTCTTCCAGAGAGATATTTTTATTTGTGGATGGAGTTAAATCATCCTCATCTTTTTTCTCGTAGCTGAAATCATCAATTTTATTGAAAACCATAATCATCGGTTTCTGATGCGAATTGATTTCCATCAAAACCTGGTTCACAGAATCGATATGATCTTCAAAACTTTCATGAGAAATATCGACAACGTGAATCAAAAGATCCGCTTCACGAACCTCATCGAGTGTAGATTTAAATGACTCTACCAACTGAGTCGGCAATTTTCTTATGAAACCCACCGTATCTGTCAACAAAAATGGCAAATTTCCAATAACTACTTTTCTAACTGTCGTATCAAGTGTCGCAAACAATTTATTTTCAGCAAAAACTTCAGATTTTGACAAAGCGTTCATCAATGTCGATTTTCCAACGTTAGTGTATCCTACCAAAGCAGCACGCACAACCTTTCCACGATTATTTCGCTGAGTCGCCATCTGCTTGTCGATAATCTTCAGTTTATCTTTCAGCAAAGAGATTCTGTCACGGATAATACGTCTATCGGTTTCGATTTCCGTTTCACCGGGACCTCTCATCCCAATTCCCCCTTTTTGACGCTCAAGGTGGGTCCACATTCTTGTCAATCGTGGTAAAAGATATTGGTATTGTGCCAATTCTACCTGAGTTCTTGCGTAAGAAGTTTGTGCTCTTTGTGCAAAAATATCAAGAATAAGATTGGTTCTGTCGAGGATTTTCACCTCAATTTCCCGTTCTAAATTTTTGAGCTGGGAAGGTGATAACTCATCATCAAAAATGATGGTTCCTATTTCATTTTCTTTTACGTATTCTTTTATTTCCTGTGCCTTACCGCTTCCTATAAAGGTTTTAGAGTCTGGCTGTGTTAATTTTTGAGTAAAACGTCTGTCTACGGTAGCTCCGGCAGTAAAGGCCAAAAACTCCAACTCGTCCATATATTCGGTTAGCTTTTCCTCATCCTGATTTTGTGTAATAACACCCACCAAAACAGCTTTCTCGTAATTATGTTCTTTCTTGTCTAGCATTAAATTCTATCTATAGTTTGTGAGATTTACAAGTTACCATTTTTCGGGAATAAAAACAAAACGAATTTTTCATATCATAAAAAAGCATATCATTCATATTCTATAATAAGTTAAGTATCCTGATTATATTTAATCCCAATCTGCAGCGATAAACTTCATAGAAGTTCCTTTATTATCGGTCAATGTCAGAAAATGGCCTTCAATTGTATATTTCGTCATATTCTTAAAAATTCCGGAAAAATCATTTTCCAGTTTACTATCCGGACACATCTTTTCAGTACTCCTGATTTCTAATATTTTCATTTTACCACTTGCTTTAAACTGTGACCTGAAAAATATTTTGTTGCACCCCATAAAACCAGTTCCTTTGATTATTCCGTGCTCAATGGTTGAGGTCAAATCAATTTTAGCATTATTTTTAATTAAATTCGGTTTGCCATAATTTTTAAAAGAAACCATCAGCCATTCCCTTTGAAGCCGATAATTTTTCGCAGGAACGGAAGAGCAGTTCAGCATAAATCCCAAACATAAAACAGTGAAAATTGTAAGCATTATCTTGTTCATAATGCTCTCAAATCCATTTTCGTACCATCACGGACATGAAACAGTAAAAAAATTAGTAAATTAGCGACACAAAAATTATTTTATAAAATGAAAAGAATATTACTACTATTCACTTTCCTTTTAAGTTTTGCTCAAATGAGGGCAGACGAGGGAATGTGGCTGTTAATGCTCGTAAAAAGACTTAATGGTATAGATATGCAAAAAGAAGGTTTGCATCTTACGCCTGAAGAAATTTATTCTGTAAACAACTCAAGCTTAAAAGATGCTATCGTAAGTTTCGGTGGTTTCTGTACAGGAGAAATTGTTTCCAGCCAAGGTCTTATTTTCACAAACCATCACTGCGGTTACGGTGCGGTAGCGGCTGCTTCTACACCTGAAAAAGATTATTTAAAGAACGGATTCTGGGCAATGAAGCAAAAAGACGAATTCAACGCTAAAGATCTTTATGTAAGATTTTTGGTAAGAATGGATGATGCTACACAAAGAATCAATTCTAAATTAAATAACAGCATGACCAGTGCAGAGAGAAAAGCTGTGATCGATGCTGAAACTAAGGCAATTCAGTCTGAAAACTCTGAAAACGGGAAATATACTGTTGTTGTAAGAGATTTCTTCAACGGAAACGAATTTTACTATTTCGTTTATCAGGATTATAAAGATATCAGATTGGTAGGTGCACCACCTTCATCATTAGGAAAATTTGGTGGCGATACAGATAACTGGGAATGGCCAAGACACACTGCAGACTTTACTGTTTTCAGAGTATATGCCGATGCTGCGGGAAATCCTGCTGAATTTGCTCCGACTAACGTTCCTTTGAAGCCTAAACACTTCTTACCGGTTTCTCTTAAAGGAGTAAAACCAGGTGATTTCTCAATGATTTTAGGATATCCTGGAAGAACAAACCGTTATTTGACCTCTTTCGGAATCGAACAGATGGTTAATAAAGATTATCCGGCTTGGGTAGAAGCTTCTAAACAGGCAATGGATATTATGAAGAAATACATGGATAAGGATAAAGGAACTCAACTTAACTATGCTTCCCAATATGCTTCTGTAGCAAACTACTGGAAAAACAGACAGGGAACAATCGATGCTGTTGAAAAAAACGGTACGATTACAGATAAGAAAAAACTTGAACAAACATTCCAGACTTGGGCAGATTCTTATAACTTGGGTGAATATTCAAGTGTTCTAGATGATATCCGTATTTATTATCAGCAGACTTCTGACAGAAATGTTGAAAGAAACTATATGTCTCAGTTCTCAAGAAATTCTAAATACATCAGCCTTGCATTACAGGTAGGTTCTGTATTGAAGGCGTATGCTGGACAGGATATGAACGGAAGATTAGCAATGAAACCAAAAGTAGAAGCAGCGCTTAAAGCAGCTTACGAAAACTTCAATACACAATTGGAAGGTGAAATGCTAAGTGGAATGACAAAATTATACCAGTTGAGAGTAAAGAAAGATGCTGCCGGTGCTACAATCTTAGGAATTGATGCAGGACAAATTTCAAATATTGCTTACTCATCAATTTTTGCGACTAAAACTTCTGCAACCAACTTTATGTTGCATCCAGATGCTTTAAAATTAGATGCAGATCCACTTTGGAAAATTGCAAACGGTATTGTTGCAGACCAAAAATTAAGCGCAGAAAGATTCTCTAAAGTAGATGACAACTTTGCTAAAAACAATAGAATGTTCTTAGCTGGTTTAATGAAAGCCATGCCTGAGAAAAAATTCTATCCGGATGCTAACTCTACGATGAGATTAACGTACGGAACTGTTGATAAATTACCTATCAGAGAAGACAGAAACTACTTCGGGGTTACTGATAATTATTATACTGATATGGCTGGTCTTGTTGGAAAATATAAGAAAAACGACGACGAATTTGATCTTCCACAAAGAGTAATTGACCTTTACAACTTAAAAGATTTCGGTCAGTATGCAGATGCAGCAGGTTATATGCCTGTAAACTTCTTGTCAAACAATGACATTACGGGTGGTAACTCAGGTTCTCCAGTAATAGATGCAGACGGAAACCTTATCGGTATCGCATTTGACGGAAACAGTGAAGCATTAAGCGGTGACATCGTTTTCGAACAGCAATGGCAGAAAACAATCAACGTAGACGTTCGTTTCGTTCTTTGGACAATCGATAAATACGCCGGAGCAAGAAGATTAATCGACGAGCTTCAGTTGGTAAGAGGTGAAAATACTCCTGCAGACACAAAAACAAAAATGCCTAAAGCAACATCTGCTAAAGGAAAAAGAAAATAATCTTTTTTGATATATTTTTTAAAACCGTGAAAGTTTCTTTTGCGGTTTTTTTATTTTTAAGCATTCCAAAACTCCCGATCCAGACTCCTGTACTGTATTGCTTCAGATACATGATGAGACAAAATATTTTCAGATTCTTCCAGATCAGCAATCGTTCTGGCTACTTTTAGAATGCGATCATATGCTCTTGCCGAAAGATTAAGTTTTTCCATTGCCATTTTGATGAGGCTGAAAGATGCTGCTTCAAGATCACAGAACTTTTCAATTTCTTTTGGACCAATCTGAGCGTTATAACTGATTTTTAAATCTTTATATCTTTCCTGCTGAATTTCACGGGCAATTAAAACTCTTTTTCTAATCGCTTCACTTCTTTCACCCTTCCTTTTTTCTGTCAACTGCTCAAACTCAACTTTCTGAACTTCAATATGAATATCAATTCGGTCTAAAAGCGGTCCCGAAAGTTTACTCATATACCGCTGCATTTCGTGGCTTGAAGAAGTATTATTGGGATCGTCGGGAAAAAATCCACTCGGACTTGGGTTCATGGAAGCGACCAGCATAAAACTTGCAGGATAATTTACCGTAAATCTTGCTCTGGAAATGGTAACTTCACGATCTTCCAGTGGCTGTCTCATGACTTCCAAAACTGTTCTTTTAAATTCCGGCATTTCATCTAAAAATAAAACACCGTTATGAGCTAAAGAAATTTCGCCGGGTTGTGGGTAACTTCCGCCGCCAACCAGTGCCACATCAGAGATTGTATGATGTGGTGATCTGTAGGGACGAACGGTCATAAGACTTGTTTCTGTTCCCATTTTCCCTGCAACTGAATGAATTTTTGTCGTCTCGAGAGCTTCTTTCATCGTTAAAGGCGGTAAGATACTTGGAACTCGCTTTGCAAGCATTGTTTTTCCACTTCCGGGAGGCCCTATTAAAATAATGTTGTGTCCTCCGGCTGCAGCAACTTCCATTGCTCTTTTTGCGGCTTCCTGACCTTTAACTTCAGAAAAATCAAATGGAAATTCATTAATTTTTTCCTGAAATTCTTTTCTGGTATCTATTTCTACTTTTTGAAGTGGTTTTCCTTCATTAAAAAAATCAATAACTTCTTTGATATTTTCAACGCCGTAGACATCCAGATTATTAACAATGGCTGCTTCTCTCGTATTTTGTTTTGGTAAAATAATTCCTTTAAAACCCTCTTCACGAGCCTGAATTGCAATTGGGAGAACACCTCTTATCGGCTGTAATGTTCCGTCTAAAGAAAGTTCGCCCATAATAATATAATCCTTCACGTTCTCAGCCAAAATCTGATCTGAAGCCGCAAGAATTCCGATGGCAATGCTAAGATCATAAGCAGCACCTTCTTTTCTGAGATCCGCCGGAGCCATATTAATGGTAATTTTCTTCCCCGGAATTTTATAACCTACATTTTTCAAAGCAGCAGAAATTCTGTAACAGCTTTCTTTAATGGCATTATCGGGAAGACCCACCAAATGGTATCCTACTCCACCTGTGTCTACATTGACTTCAATTGTAATCGTTTGTGCCGCAACTCCATGAATTGCACTTCCATAAACTTTAATCAGCATTATTGTGTTTTGTGGTAAATGTAATTAATTTTAACGAATTGATTTTTAAGCTAATATTCGTTTAAAATGCACACAATGGAAATAAATTTATTCAATCTTAATAAACTATATAATAATTTTTATTGATTGAAATAAAACCGAACAATTTTTACTCAAAATAAATTTCAATATAAAAAACCGACGCAAAGAAAACTTTACGCCGGGCAGATAAGTATTGAAAAAACTAAAACCCACTGTTGGACTTCAAAATGCTCTACTTTTTAATAAATTTATTTTTATACACTTTTCCTTCTGTACTTTTTGAAACAACCATATACGTTCCCGGAATAAGCTGACTAACATCGATTGCTTCAGAAAATTTATGATCTTTTTTCTGCATGATCAACTTTCCGGACATATCAATAATAGAAACTTCAGAATATTTTTTGTCAGATTCTTTTCCGATATAAAGGAACTGTGCTGTAGGATTTGGATATATTTTCAGATTATCGTCTTTTGCTTTTGTTTCTCCTGTTGAAAGATTGCTGCAGAAACTAAACTCACCAAAATTTAATTTAATAAAAGCAAAATCACTCAACATCTCACATTGATCGGGACAGTATTCTGTGCATGCATAAAATCCGTAATGCCCAGAATGTGTTGCCGTATAAGAATCACCAGTTTCTCCATTGATGATACAAGGTTCTGTCGGAGAAGGCGGATTGCTGCCTGGAACACATCTGAACCAAGTATGAACTCCGTAAAGCGCAGGAAATCCGTCATTAAGCTGCACAGAAGCCCCGTTACAAACATTGTATTCACCATTAACTTCTTCGAAAGTTCCCGGCTGAAAATCTGCCATCATAAAAGGAAGCCCATAAGCATAACCATCTGACAGTATAGGTTCGCTTTGCGCTGTGCAATCTCCTTGTGTAACCCCAACTTTGAAGTAATACAGCATATCATCCGTTCCGTTGATCATTAAAGTTTGTGACGTTGCGCCCGAAATAGGAACCCATGGATTTGTATTCGGTGTCTGCCAGTCCCATTGCTGTTTGTACCACTGATAACTCGCATAAGACTGCGTTGTGGAAAGCGTTTCAGATTCTGTATTACAGAATACCACTTTGTCAGGAAACATGGTTCCCAGTCTTGGACTTGTAATAACCGGATTACATTCCTGCGCTTGTACGTTTAATAAACTTAAAAATAAAAGACTTAAAAAAATTAGTTTTGCTTTCATAAATATATTTTTGTGATTTAATATTTTAAAAATTAATCAAGAGACACTCTGATTCCGAATTTCAAATTGAAATTCAGTGGCTTTTCTTTATAAATGGTATTTAACGAACTGTTGTCATTAAAGTGATAGCCAACCCCCGGCTCTGCGTAAATCCCGATGTTTTTAATGATTTTCAATTGAAGACCAACGGCTCCGTTTACAGAAACCTGAACCGGTTTTTCACTAATGTTTTCTTTCGTTTCTTCTTTTACCGTCCCATCGACGATATATTGGGTTTTGATATTTCCCGAAACAGCTTTCTCCACTGTTCCACCACCAGTTATATATCCTGTGAAAGCTCCTTTTTGGATGACATTATAATTTACCTGAACAGGAATTCCAACATAATGAATGGTCTGCTCACTTCCGACAAAATTGGAACTGGTACCTGAAGTTAGTTCCGAAGAAAGTTTTGTATAATTAATTCCCGTTCCGATTCCCCATCTCTTTCCTAGATTATAATAAAGAGAAGCACCAAAAGTGACCGGAGTTTTATGCTTCAGTTTAGCATCCACTTTTTTATCCTGATTCGCCAAAAGAATACTCATTAAAGGATCTTCACCCATTTCTAAGTTCCGTATTTCGGGAAGACTGTATGTTGTTCCGTTCAGTGTTGCATAACCTGGAAACTGTTCAGTTGAGTTTGCAGATGCATTTCCCGTAAGCAAACTGACCATCCATACTTTTTTGGATTTTTTGTTAGTGATTTTTAGTTTTTCTTCTTCCAGTTTATCTTTCCATCCTTTTTCCTCCTTTGATAAAAGCTCATTGTCTGGTTGATTTTCTTCTGATTCCTTTAATTCAGCAATAGTAATTTCTTCTTTTTGAATAGTATTTTGATTGTTTGATTTTTCAGATTGATTTTGATTCTGATCCAATGTATTTAAAAAAGGATTATCAATCTGATTTCGAACCTTATTTACCATTTTACCGAAAGCTTTAGCTACAAAAATCTGATTGGAGTTGTTGATTTCAATTGTATTTAGGTTATTTCTTCGTTCAGAAAAATTTTGAAGAGCTGTGTCTGTTTTCTTTCCTGATAATTTCTGATGATTAGAAGATGTTTTTGAAGACTCATATTTATGATTATCAATAGGTTTGATGAGGTTTGATGTTTTATTTTCAAAATTAAAATCAAACATTTTTCCGACAATAAAGAATATGCCAAGAACAGCCGCAACTCCGGCAATGCGATAAAACAGAGATCTGTAACCTTTTGTAGAAGTTACTTTTTCCTTCGCTTTGAGATCGTTGGCCGCTAATCCAATTCCAACACCTTTTTTCTCTTCATTCTCCACGAAAAGTTCTTCCCGAATATTTTTCCACAATCCATCGGGAACATCTTCCGTGTGATCTTCCATTTTTCTGCGCAGATCATTTAACCATTCATTATTCATATTGCGCTGTTTTTGACATTTTGTATTCTTTTATTTTCTTCACAAGCATTGCTTTTGCCCTGTGAAATTGTGATGCGGAAGAATTTTCTGCGATTTCAAGGATTTCTGCAATTTCTTTATGACTTTTATTCTCAAAAACATAAAGATTGAAAACCGTCCGATAGCCATCCGGAAGAGACCGGATCATTTGCATAATAGTTTGTTGAGAAATTTCTTCAAAATCGGGTTCTTCATCTTCTGTTTCATCAGGAATTTCAAAATCTTCTGAAACAGTTATTAATGATTTATTTTGTTTAATATGCTTTAAAGATTCATTAACGACAATTCTTGTGATCCATGCTTTCAAAGAGCCATTTCCTCTGTATTCAAAAGAACTGATTGATCGAAACATCTGCATAAAACTGTTTTGCAAAACATCATGAACATCCTCTTTATCAATAACATATCGAGAACAGACATAAGTAAGACTGCCCGAATACACTTCGAAAAGTTCTTTCCAGGCGGTTTCCTCTTTTTTCAAAAGGCGGTTTACCAAAATCTGCTCCTTCGTTTCTTCCATTTATCCTCGAAACATCCTGCTATTTATTGATTTAAACAAAAAAGGCAGCCTCAATTTGAGGCTTAACCTATTAACAAATAACCATTCTTTTAATATTTAACACTAACTGGGATATCATATTTTATTGTCTGATACGGATTTAACTCTACTCCGTCAACGGTTATTTTTTCTGCTTCAAGACCAAATCGTACCGACCAGTCGTAACCCACAAAGAACCCTTTCTGCTTTGTCGCTAACTTTACTACTGCATTTTTTATGACTCCTTCTACAGGAATCTGAAATGCTAATATTTTCGGTTCAAAAGTTAGTTCTATTACATTCTGATCCAGATTGATCTTTGATTTGTAATTCAGTTTATATTCTATTTTTCCTAAATGCGCCAATGTAGTATCGGCTTTTACAGGATCCGTTATGATCGATTTTACAATTTCTCTCATGGGAAAATCTTTAAAAGTAATGATCGTATCTTTTGCCACAAAATCAATGATTTTTTCATTAATTTTCCCTCCTTGTGATGTTATCAGTCTTGCCTTGTAATTTCCGTCCACGTCATTCAGCTTTACCGGAACTGGCTCATATCTTTCATCGTTACAAGATGTTAAAAGAAATGCAGTTATTGCAGCTATTAAAAAATTAAGTACCGTTAATTTCTTCATTGTTTTTAATTTAGATTATACATTGTTCATTGGAGTACTCATTTATATAAATCAGATTTTATGAAAATCTTGCACGAAAACTCGAAGAAAGTTTAAATAAAATTCATAACTAATTGATTTTAAAAAGAAAAAAATTCAGTTACTTAAAAGCATTTTCTATTTTCATTATTTTAATACATTTGTTGAAAACATATTTAAGATGAATTTCGAACAAATTAATCTGCACCTTGCTGCATACAAAGAAAACGATCAGATCATAGATGCTGCAAAGTTTTTATTATATTCTTTCGATCTGGAACATGATAATTTTGCAGGGTTTGGTTTCAGATCCGAACTTTCTGCAAATTCTTTGCTTTTAACAGCAGAAGGCGAACTAGGAAAACCACAAATGGTGATGATTCCGAAAAATTTATTTGATTTTGATCTGAATCTTGTTCTCAATGTGATAGCCCACGAAATGCTTCATGTAAGACAAAAAGCTCCGGGACAGGTTGTTGAAGATAAAAATGAAAGAGAGTTTCAGGCATATTATGAAATGCTTTTTCATAAAGTTTTTCCTCAAATTCCTAATCTTTCAAGCTTTTATAATAAATCTTTTGGAAATAAAGCGCTGGAATATTACAAAAGAATGGGAGAAAATTCGGATCTTCAAATAAAATATGCAGAACAGAAAACAGAAGTAGAACAATTAATCAATTCTCTATCATGACAATAAAACCTGAAATCTCGTGGTCAGATTTTGAAAAATTAGATATAAGAACGGGAACAATTATTTCTGTAAACGATTTTGAAAAAGCCAGAAATCCTTCATATCAATTGGAAATAGATTTTGGAAATATAGGCATCAGAAAATCGTCTGCGCAGATCACTTCATTATATCAAAAAGAAGAATTGATAGGCAAACAGATTGTAGCGGTTGTTAATTTTCCTAAAAAGCAAATAGCCAATTTCTTCAGTGAATGCCTTGTATTAGGAGTTTATGGTGAAGATTCAAAAGATGTAACGTTATTAACGACTTCATTGCCAATAAAAAACGGAATGCAGGTCGGTTAAAATATAAAAACAAATGATACAAAAACTAACTTTAGAAAGAATCTTATTCCTTGATATTGAAACCGTTCCGGGTTTCGGATTATGGGAAGACTTATCTGAAACTGAGCAGATGCTTTGGGACAAGAAAACAAGATTTCAGCGAAAAGAAGAATTTTCCGCAGAAGAATTTTATCCTGAAAGAGCCGGAATTATGGCAGAATTCGGGAAAATAATCTGCATTTCGATTGGAATGATCGAAAAAAATGACACTTTGAAAATAAAGAGTTTTGCAGACGATGATGAAAAGAAAATGTTGCTGGAATTCGGTGAAATTTTCAACAGCCCGAGACTTCGTGATGTGATTCTTTGCGCCCATAACGGCAAAGAATTCGACTTTCCGTGGATTGCCCGAAGGTTTTTAATTAATGGAATAATGCCTCCCACTCCATTTCAGATGTTTGGAAAAAAGCCATGGGAAATTCCACATATCGACACGATGGAGCTTTGGAAATTCGGAGATTATAAAAGTTTTGTTTCACTGGAATTACTGGCACATCTTTTCGGAATTCCGACTCCAAAAGATGATATCGACGGCTCAATGGTTTCATCAATCTACTACATAGAGAAAGACTTGCAGAGAATAGTCGACTATTGTGAAAAAGATGTCTTAACTTTGGCAAATGTTTTCCGACGTATGCGTCAGGAAGATTTGTTGAAAAGATACATCAATTTAGATTAAAAAATGAAATTTACAGACGATCAGATTGCCGACATCGGTGAAGAAATCATCACAGTTCTAAAAAGCGTTTATGACCCTGAAATTCCGGTAGATATCTACGAATTGGGGTTGGTGTATGATGTTCAGATTTCCGATGATGCGGATGTGAAAATTATCATGACATTAACGACTCCCAACTGCCCTGTTGCAGAAACGCTCCCGCAGGAAGTAAAAGATAAAGTAGCAGAGGTGGAAAATGTAAAAAGTGTAGATCTTGAGCTTACTTTCGAACCAAGCTGGAACAAGGATATGATGAGCGAGGAAGCAAAGTTTGAGCTTGGAATGCTTTAAACTTTACCATTAAAAATATAAAACCGCAGAATTGCTTCTGCGGTTTTTTTTATTGATAAATGAAAATCATGGTCTGCACCAGATCCGGATGAAGGCTTTTTGCAACCGGGCAATTATGCGCTGTTTCTTCTATAAAAGCTTTTTCTTTGTCTGAATATGAATTTGAAAACACAAAATTGCATACAATTTCGCCAATTCTTCTTGGTTCACCTTTCATAATTTTTTGAAGATTACAATAAGCTCCTTCAATATTAATTTTCTTTTCCTTACCTAAAATCGCAATAGTCGTCAATGCGCATTCTGCTAAAGAAGTTGCACACAAATCTGTGGGAGAAAATTTTTCTCCTTTTCCGTGATTATCCGTTGGGGCATCACTTTCGATAAGAGTTCCGGATTGTAAATGCTCTGCTGAACATCTTAAATCGCCTATGTATGTTATTTTTGAAGTCATTTTATTAAAATTTAGAGTGTTTATTTTTACAAAGAAATTTTTCTTAAATTTAGTCAAATATAAACATCTATGGTGAAATTCTTGTTTTTATTATTGTGTTGGTTTAGCGTTTCTGCAGACATTAGTCCTCAAGAGCAGGAAGTGAAAAATTCCTTTAAAAAGTTTAATCAATTTTATCAGACTCATAAATACTACAGGAAAATTCCGCGAAATATATTGAGTAAACATTTACTTTTTTATATTGATCTGGCTCAAAAAAAGGAAAATCAATCTGCCGAAAATGTTAAGTGGAGCGACTCTCCTACAGACAAACCCGACATTATCGAAGGAGATGTATTCAGCAGTTTATATGAAGGTTTTAATGAATATAAGATTTTAAGCTGCACTATTAAAAACAACACCGCTCGATTAAAACTGGAATTAAAAAACACACGTTTTAAACCCATCATCGTTTGGAATGATGACTGTATCCTTATTAAAGAAAACGGAATTTGGAAGGTTGATAATTTTATCTTCAGAAAAAAAGGCGCTAGCTTTAAAGACACTCATAATATTTTTAAATCTTTTATGCACTTTGAACAACCCCCGGTAAAATAGTTTTCACCTTATTTAAAAATGAAAAATATCTTTCGCTTTATTATACGAACTTTCGAAGTGTAATAAATTTAGTTTATGATCCGCTTTTTCTACGCTCATAAAATTGATCACCTGCTCTGTAGGCATATTCCCCACCAAATTATCTTTCGCCATTGGGCAGCCACCAATCCCTTTAATTGCACTGTCAAATCTTCGGCATCCTTGATCATAAGCCGCTTTTAGCTTTGAATAAGAATCTTCATAACGGTTATGAAAATGTCCCCCAAAATTAATTTCAGGATACTTTGAAGGAATTTTTTCGAATAAAAGAGAGATCGTTTCCGGTGTCGCAACTCCTGTAGTATCAGATAATAAAATATCTTTAACTCCAATTTCTGAAAACCGCTGTGCCCAGAAATCGACATCTTCCCATTTCCACATTTCGCCGTAAGGATTTCCGAAAGCCATTGAGAAATAAATATTTAATTGTCGGTCTTCTTTTTTTACCAATTCCAGCATTTTAATGATTTCATTAAAAGCTTCATCCTGACTTTTATTGGTATTTCGGTGTTGGAAAGTTTCAGAAATAGAAAATGGAAATCCGATAATATCCACAGATTGATGCTTTAATGCTTTTTCAGCACCTCTGTAATTGGCTACGATTGCAGAAACCTTTGTGTTAGAACGTGATTTATCTATATTTTCGGCAACCTCAGCAGAGTCTGCCATTTGAGGAATCGCTTTTGGAGATACAAAGCTCAGACAATCCAATACATCAAAGCCAACATCCGTCAAAGAGTTGATATAATCTATTTTTTTATCGGTCGGGATAAATTCTCCCCAACCCTGCATTGCATCACGTGGACATTCAGTAAGAAACATTTTACTTTTAGATTTTATCAAATATAATAAAACTAAACTATTTATTACAAAACACCCATAAACCTAATATCATTTTGATTTTCAGTTATTTATACATCATTTAGAATTTTATTGAATAGATTAATTTACATCATTTGAAGCCTTATGACACTAAAATAAGAATGTTTCACTTTTTAATCGATTTCCTAAAGTGTCTATTAAATCACTTATCCAATTAAAGCTAAAAACTCAATAATCTGTGCTTAGTAAAACCTTTGGTTAAACTAGAGACAGATTATTGAAATTTTTTTTAATGTATTTCTTTGTCTATCGCAATATTCTTACCATATGTTTGAACCGTCAAATTAATACATTCTGTAGATTAAGGCTCAACATAAGTAACTATCAGATCAAGCGTTATAGGATAAGTAGAATTAGTAAATGTCGCATCAGTAACTGTACTTCCCTGGCTTAAGATTCCAGTCGCCGGATTATAACTGGCTGCTGATATAACGTGTCTTTTATAGACTCCATTATCGAGCTTCATTGCAAACTGTGCATCCAGTATAGTTCCCAAGCCGGTATCAATGGTAATATTACCAACACTACTAAAACTAGTTAATAATATAGGATATACTTTTTTATATATTTTTTTTCCATCGATCCAAGTTTCACCTGTAGGCACGGCTGTTGTGGAATAATTAAAATTACGTACATCCGCTACCATTTTTTGCCATACACTTCCATCGAAATAGAAATAACCTAATGTTGTTACATTTACTGTTTTAGCGGTAGTATTAGCCGGTGTCAAAGCTTCGGTAACGTAGACTATTGCACCCGTCTGTGGTGCTGTGTAATTGGCATCTTTTGCTTTCAGTTCAGAGCCTTTCAATCTTGGTGCAATAAAACCATCGGTTTTGGTAAGATCTGTCGGACTTGCTGCCACGTCTAGTGTAGCGTTAGGAGCGGGAGTATTGATACCCACCTGTGCATAAAAAGATCCTCCGATCATAAGAATGCATAAAATAAAATAATTTTTTTTCATTTGATATAGTGTTTTATAAAGATTTTTCAGAAGCTCAACAAGAGCACTCTAGTGTCTTGCAGAAAATAATAAAGTGATGTAAGCAACATTCTCTACAAAGTTAAAACTCTGATAATCATTTGCAAAACAAAATCAATATTTATTAAAAACATATCAACATTCAAACAAATTAAGTCAAAAATCAATAAAAAATTAATCATTTAAATTAATATCCTGTATTTTATTCAGTTTAATCTTAGAACAAAATGACATTAACCTATATATTACTAATTATATATTAACTAAAAACAACATAATACCTGCAATCATTACTATTCTAACCCCACTTAAAGTTTTACGTAAATTAAATTTAGAAATGTGGTACATTTTATATACAAGTTGGTAAACAAATTGCATATACGTCTGTAGTAATAACTAACCTATTAAAATTAACAGCTATGAATATTTCTTACTACGATTTTAAAAACTTACCGGATCAGTCTCAATACAGCATGGTAATGAATAATGGCCGTGTAATGAATGAAAGAACTGTTGATCATTTAAAATATGTTCTTTATGAAATTTCATGTTTTACCGTGGAAATTATTTACAATACGGCAAAAGATAAAGTTGACGGCGTGAATGTTTACCAGAATAAAGCTGCTTATGCTATTTAATATGGTGAAAATTTACTTTATTACTGATTTTCAACGGGTTGATTTCAATAACTTAATTCAAATCTAAATAAATTATTCTCAGCATCAAATTTGCTAACTTTGTTGGAAATTTATATCAATAATGAGCGCAATAGAATTCAACCAGTTGTGGAAAGAAAAATTACTGAACCGTTTTCTTAGTTATGTAAAAATATATTCAACAAGTGATGCAGAAAGCGAAACTACACCTTCTACCGACAGACAGTGGGACATCGCAAAATATATCGTTGAGGAATTGAGAACAATCGGTCTTGAAGATGTTTCGATTGACGACAACGGTTATATCATGGGTTACGTCCCTTCAAACCTTGAAAATAATGATAAACCAACCATTGGATTTATTTCACATTATGACACTTCGCCGGATTTCAGTGGTGAAAATGTAAAGCCACAAGTATGGGAAAACTATGACGGAAATGATTTATTACTAAATCAGACAACAGGATTTACTCTATCCCCTAAAAAATTTGAAAGTTTAAAACAATATATCGGTCAGACATTAATAACGACTGATGGCAATACGCTTTTAGGAGCAGACGATAAAGCGGGTTGTGCAGAGATCGTAACCGCTGCAGAATATTTAATTGCTCATCCTGAAATCAAGCACGGAAGAATTGCAGTTGGATTTACACCTGATGAAGAAATCGGAAGAGGTGCTCATAAATTTGATGTAGCTAAATTCGGAGCTGAATTCGCTTATACAATGGATGGAAGTGAAGTTGGAGAATTGGAATATGAAAACTTCAATGCTGCCGGAGCGGTCGTAAAAATTCATGGACTGAGTGTACATCCCGGCTATGCTTATGGAAAAATGATAAATGCAGGTCTTTTAGCTGCCGAATTTATTCAATTACTTCCGGCTAATGAAACGCCTGCTACAACGAAAGGTTTTGACGGATTTTATCATTTAATGGATATTACTGCTGATATTTCTGAAGCTAAACTTCAATACATTATCCGTGATCACGATGCTGATAAATTTCAAGCAAGAAAGAAATTCATGGAAGAGAAAATTTCTGAATTTAATCAAAAACATGGCGAAGGAACGGCTGAAATTGAGATTAAAGAACAATACAGGAACATGAAGCAGCAGTTTGAAGGAAAAATGCACATTATAGATTTGGCTGCAGCCGCAATGAAAGAAGCCGGAATCGAACCAAAAATCAAAGCAATCCGAGGCGGAACAGACGGTGCACAATTATCTTATATGGGGCTTCCTTGTCCGAATATTTTTGCTGGTGGAATGAATTTCCACGGACCTTATGAATATGTAGCGTTGGAAAGTATGGAGAAAGCGATGGAAGTGATCATTAATATTGCTAAGGCTTAAAAAATAATTTAAAATTTATATTAGAAACCACTGTAAAACTGCAGTGGTTTTTTTATTTAAAATTTGCCTTACAATTATAAATCTCACCATTTTGATTTATTTTAATTATCTTTAAAACACTATAATATCCAACCAAAACATTCAACTTAACATGAAAAACATCAAAAAACTCGTAAGAAAAGATTTACTAAACATTTTGGGTGCAGGCATATCAGGATGCCATACAAATGGAGATTCGGCTTATTGCTGGACAGACTGCGAATGTACTTTTGGAAAAGCCTGCGAAATGAATGACGACGGAAATCCCGAACAGTGTATTTCGGTAGGTGGAGGCGGTGGAGGAACTCCCTATTGCCCTCCCGGAGACGAGCGATGTACAGAACAACCTTATTAAACGAAAAACCACTGTCAAAAACAGTGGTTTATATTTTATAGGAATTAAATATAATTTAGTCCTGATTATTTCCCAAAAAAGCATCCCAACCCTGTGCCGTTAGAGCAACCAACTGATTAGAGCCTCTTGCGACCATAAAGTTTCCTTCTTCCTTTGCAACGGCATGACCGATAATCGTGAAATCCGGGTGATTCCTCATTTTATCAAAATCATTTGGTGAAATTGTGAACAATAACTCGTAATCTTCTCCTCCACTTAAAGCAGTCATGACAGGATTAAGGTTAAAGTCATCTGCCGTTGTAATCGTAAGATTATCCATCGGAACTTTTTCTTCGTACAATCTGAAACCAACATTTGACTGATCAGAAAGATGCAGAATTTCCGAAGCCAAACCGTCTGAAATATCAATCATAGACGTTGGTTTAATACCCAATTGCTCTAAAGTTCCTTTTACATCCGTTCTTGCTTCGGGTTTCAATTGCCTTTCCAAAATATAGTCGTAGCCCTCCATTTCTGGCTGCATATTGGGATCTGCCAAGAAAACGGCGTGTTCTCTTTCCAAAATCTGAAGTCCCATGTAAGCACCTCCCAAATCCCCAGTTACAACTAGCAAATCGTTTGGTTTTGCTGTACTTCTTTTGACAATATTTTCTTCATTTTCCAGTCCGATTGCTGTAATACTCATGATAAGCCCGGCATTGGAACTTGTTGTATCTCCGCCAATTAAGTCAACTTTATATCTTCCGCAAGCCGCCTGAATTCCGGCATATAATTCTTCCAAAGCTTCCACCGGAAAACGGTTGGAAACTGCCAGAGAAACCAGAATTTGTGTAGGAGTTGCGTTCATTGCTGCGATGTCACTCAAATTCACGACAACCGCTTTATATCCCAAATGTTTCAACGGAACATATCCCAAATTGAAATGAACGCCTTCTGCCAGAACATCTGTTGAAACAACTACTTTTTTATTTTCAGGATTAATAACTGCCGCATCATCTCCTACTCCAAGCTCCGAAGATTCATTGGATAAAGGAAAAAATTCAGTTAAATGTTTAATTAATCCGAATTCTCCTAATTTAGAGATGGGTGTTAATTCAGGTTCTTTATCTTCAAACATATCTTTTAATTATAAGTAATGAGTAATTGGTAATGAGTAATATTGAACTCAAAACTCTTTTAATTGAATACTGACGGGTCGATATTTTCCGGACGGAAAGGTAATTTTTTAAAATCTTCTCTCGTTAAAACAATCGTTTCAGGAGTTTTATATTTATTAATTGCTTCTACCACATCATCCGGTGGAGTTGTCATTTTTCTCAACATCGTGTCGATCCAGACTCCTGTTGCTTCAGATGTTGCACAATGTTCTCCTTCCGGCGTATAGAATTTGTGTACAAAACGGTAAATAGAACAGTCTTCCGCACAAGCATCTACTTCGAGGCTTACAATTACCGTCTGATCCGCAAAAATTTCCTTGAAGAATGAAAATCTTTCATGCATGATGACAGGACCGATTCCCCAACGGCTCATTTGCGTAACCCCCATTTTTTCCTGTTTCATAAAAGCCATTCTCGTTTGCGCACAATACTGCACATAAGATGAATTTGCTAAATGTTTGTTGGCATCCAAATCACTCCAACGAACTTCGAATTTATGGTAGAATATCATTTAAAAATCAGTTTTTTAAGTAATTAAATTATTCTTCAAAATTACTCAAATAAGATGGTTTATAAAAATTGTAGTTTTGTAAAAATAATCTTGAGCATAAGATTAATAAAATTATGAAACAAATTATCATTATCGGAGGCGGTGCAGCAGGATTTTTCGCCGCAGCAAATCTTGACGAAACAAAATATAAAATTACCATTCTCGAGCAGAATTCAGATGTTCTTCAGAAAGTTAAAATTTCCGGAGGCGGACGATGCAATGTCACTCACGCTTGTTTTGATCCGAGAGAACTGGTTCAGTTTTACCCCCGTGGAAATAAGGAATTATTAAGTGTTTTTACGAAATTCCAGCCGGGAGACACGATGGATTGGTTTGAACAAAGAAAAGTTTCATTAAAAATAGAAAATGACAACCGGGTTTTTCCGGAAAGCAATTCTTCACAGACCATTATCAATACTTTTTTGAATGAAATTCAGAAGAAAAATGTTGAAGTAAAAAAGAAATGTTCTGTCAAAGAAATTGAAAAAATTAATGATAAATATTTAGTAAAAACAAGTTTAGGTGATTTTGAAGCCGATTTTGTGATTTATACCACCGGAAGTTCTCCGAAATCGTTGAAAATGATTGAAAATTTAGGACATAAAATTATTGATCTTGTTCCTTCCCTTTTCACTTTCAATATTAAAGATGATTTGCTGAAAGATATTGCCGGAACGAGTTTTGAAATGGCAGAAACATCGATTCTCAAACTGAAAACTGAAGAAAGCGGACCGATGATGATTACGCATTGGGGACTTTCAGGACCTGCTATTTTGAAGATTTCAGCGTGGGAAGCCATTAATTTGGCGAAAATGAAATATAATTTCGAAATTGAAGTTAATTTTATTTCCAAAGATATTGATGATGCTGAAGAATTGTTCCAACAATTTAAACAATCAAATCCAAAGAGAACAATTGGACAATCGAAAATATTCGACATTACGAATCGTTTTTGGCAAAGAATTTTAGAGGTTTCAAAAGTTGATTTGAATAAGCAGGTTGCCCAGATTTCGGGAAAAGAAATGCAGACCATTTTAGATAATTTATGTAAAAAGAAATTTAATGTAACCGGAAAATCAACTTTTAAAGATGAATTTGTCACCGCAGGAGGTGTTGATTTAAAGGAAATTAACTTTAAAAAAATGACATCGAAAATTTTGTCTAACTTTTACATTGCCGGAGAAGTGCTGAATATTGATGCGGTGACAGGAGGATTTAACTTTCAGGCTTGTTGGAGTGAAGCTTGGCTGATTGCGCAGGATTTGAATAATTTACATTAATATATATGAAAAAATTAATTACACTATCACTGATATTATTTTCTTGTTTTGCTTTTTCACAGAGTAAATCCATCGTATCCACATGGTCTTCACTTGTACAATCTGTAAATGTGGAGAACATGCAAAACTGGAAATTCAGGGTATCGGCAAAAATTAGAAAAGAGAATGGCAAAAATGCTAAATGTGCTATTTGGGCAAGAGTTGATGACACTGATAATAAACTAGGATTCTTTGAAAATCAGGCTTATTCAAATATAAAAGTTACTTCAGAGTGGAATTCTTTTGAAATAAAAGGAACCGTAAGCCCGGAAGGAAAAATTCTTAACATTGGTGCTTTTGTAGAAGATAATGGAGATTTTTATTTTGATGACTTTAAATTGGAAGTTTTGAATCCTAAAACCGCAAAATGGACAAATATTCCATTAAAAAATGCAGGATTTGAAGAAAATTTAGCTTCCGAAAAAAGTTGGGTAGAAGGGATTGGCAGAAATAAAATCGTTCATGCGAAAAATTTCACTCTTTCAACTTCTGATAATAAGCCTTTTAGCGGAAAGAAAGCTTTATTAATTAAAGGTGAAAATATTATCGGAAACATGCCTCATGGAAAATTTGCGGATGTGAACGGCATTAAAATGTATTATGAAACGTATGGTGAAGGCGAACCACTTTTAATGCTTCACGGAAACGGACAATCAATCAGCGCTTTCATGAATCAGGTTGATGATTTTTCGAAAAAATATAAAGTTATTATTGTTGATTGCAGAGAAAGAGGAAAATCGACTTATGATAAAACTAAAGAACTGACTTTCGATATTCAGGTTGAAGATTTGAAACAATTTTTAGATCAGCAAAACATCAAAAAAGTGAAAATTCTTGGTTGGAGCGACGGTGGAATTCTTGCCATTTTAATGGCTTTAAAATATCCTGATCTTATTGATAAAATTGCTTGTTCTGGAGCCAATATATTTCCGGAAGGCATTACAGATGAAGATCTTAAAGATTCAAAAGAAACATTAGCAAAGCTTATCAAAGAAAATAAAGATGGTAAAAATGATGTTTATATTGATTTGTATAATTTGGATTTAAAATATCCTAATCTGAAATATGAAGATTTAAAAACCATCCAATGTCCATCGTTAATTATGGCGGGTGATAAAGATGTCATAAAAACAGAACACACCGTGAAAATTGCAGAATCTATTCCTAAAGGACAATTGGCAATTATTCCGAATTCATCGCACTCTGTGGTGGTTGAAAAGCCAGAACTTTTCAATTCTTTGGTTATGGACTTCTTTGACGGAAAATAATTTTTAAATGCTATTAATCAAACGAAATATATCAACTTTAATAAAAATCCTTTTAATCATCGGGTTTGGGTATTTCTTTTGGCTGATGCTGAAAATCACGTTGGAATATATTCCATTAAGAGCTGATGTAAGCTTTTTAATGATTAAACAAACTGAAGTTGGGCAAAGATCAGAATATCTTTACTTTTTTTACACCCATGTTTACACCAGTATTTTTGTTTTGTTGAGTGGATTTTTAGCGATCCTAAGAAAAGATTTTGGATTAAAAAATTTCCATAAAAATGCAGGAAAGATTTATATTTTTCTGATTTTACTTTTTGCGGCACCTTCAGGAATTTACATGGGAATTTTTGCCAACGGCGGAATTGTATCCAAAATTTCATTTGTTATTTTGGGATTTTTATGGTGGTTTTCAACCTTTAAAGCTTATCAATTAGCACGACAGAAAAAATTTAAAGAACACAAACAATGGATGTGGCGAAGTTTTGCATTAACAATTTCTGCTATTACATTGAGAATGTGGAAAGTAATTATTGTATATTTATTTCACCCAAACCCGATGGATGTTTACCAAATCATTGTATGGCTGGGCTGGGTTCCAAATATCCTATTAATTGAATATTTAATTGCAAAAAAACATATATGAAAATTTTAAAATTAACATTAATCTCTTTATTTACAATTGCTTTAGTTGCCTGTAAAAAAGATGGAAAAACCACTGACAATTCAAAAGACAGTCTTACCGCAAAAAAAGATTCTGTTGTTGTTCCTGAAGTTTACAAAGAATATTACGGGGTTTATACCGGAGATTTTGCAGGAAAAGGAATGATCACATCTGAAGATGGTGAACAATATGAAGGGGAAGTTTACAAGAAAATTTCCTTAAAAATCAATAGAATTACGAAAGATAGCGTGTATGGACAAAGCATCGTAGAAGGAAATCAGCGTCCGTTTCGTGGAATTTTTAATGAATCCTCAAAATCTTTTGTTCTGGATGAACCCGGAAATGATAAATATGACGGCAGATTTGAGGTAAAACTGAACAGCGACAGCTTAACTGGGAAATGGAATGCATTTAATAAATCTGCTGTAAAAGCGCCTGTTAAGTCTTTAAAACTGGTAAAAAAAGAGTTCGTTTATAATCCTAATTTTATGTTGAATAAAGATAACGACCTCATCGACTGGGAAAATCCGAAAAATTTTGTTGAAAAATATACGGATGAAGAAACCGGGAAAACAGAAAGTTATACCGCATCTAAAAACAGAATTGCATCCGATGCCGTTTTTAAAGTAAACGCTTCCACGCAAAAATTATCAGAAAAAGACCTGAAAAATCTTAGAAAACTGGATATGGAAATCATTAAAAATTCAGTTTTTGCAAGACATGGATATTCATTTAAAAAAGCAACATACAGAAACTTTTTTGAGCAGACAGATTGGTATATTCCGGTTTCAAATAATGTTGATAAAGATCTTTCTCCGATGGAAAAAGAAAATGTTGCTTTATTGAATCGTTTTATAAAATATGCGGAAGATAAATACGATAGTTTCGGAAGGTAATTAATTAAAATTTTTCTTTGATTCGGTAAGTTTAAAGAAAATAGAAATCATTAAACATCCGACTGCATAACACAAAATATCGACCCAGGAAAAAGAATTTCCGATTACAATATACATTAGGCTTCCAGGTTGGAAGCCTAGTTTTTCCGCAATATTAAAATACTGAGCAAATTCCACCAGACAAGAAAAAATAAAAATCCCGAAAATAAGTTGTTGATTATTTTTCACTTTGATAAAACTTTTAATAAAAGTATACATTAAAATAACGACAATAACATCTCCGAGATATGCTCTGACGAAAAATATATTTTTCAGTTTGGTTGCGATCAAAACTTCAATTAAAAAAATAAAAATCGTAGCCGCAAAATATTTATAGTTAAACTTATATTTCATTATCTTCTCTTCCGTTGTATTAATTTTGATTTTTTATGTATGCTTTATAACGACTAAATATCATAAAGCAATATAATAATTGATCCGAATTTGAAATTACTTATTTTTTAATTCTAATTCACGATTTTTTCTATATTAAAAATTTACCTTAATTTTGAACTTAATAATACACAAAAGGGGTTCGGCGCTTTTTTTGCATTTTAAGAAACACATTTTTATTTAATTATGAAAAAAATCCTATTCCTTCTAAGTCTAATTTTAAGCACAATCGCATTTGCACAGGAATTCAGTACAGTTACAGAACTCCCTGACTATGAGGCTATAAAAATTAAATTAAAATTAGATGAAAATGTTTTCACTAAAGCCGACACGCCGGCAGAATTTCCCGACGGAATGGATACTTTTAAAAGAAAGTTTGCAGAAAGCATGGATATTATCGATGTTAAAACCAATAAAATCAATACCCGTGTTTATTTTGTTGTGGAAAAAACAGGATATGTACGATACGTAACCGCAACGGGAAATGATAAAAAACATTCCCAAGCAGCAGAAGTTGCTGTCAGAAGATTATTTGTAAAATGGGAACCTGCCATGATTAATGGTGAACCGGTACGTTTTCTTTATACGTTTCCCTTAAGTTTAAAGAAATATTAATTAAATCGATAAAAAGTCTCAGAAATTCTGAGACTTATATTTTTATTTTCCAATCATTTTTTTGATCGAATTCAATTTCATCAACGCTTCAATCGGTGTTAATGTATTGATATCAATTTTCGTTAATTCTTCTCGGATATTTTCCAGCACAGGATCGTCTAACTGAAAGAAAGACAACTGCATATTCTCTTCTGTCACTCTTTTTATCTTTTCAGATGAGCTGCTTTGAGAACGGCTTGCTTCCAGGGTTTTTAGAATTTCGTTAGCTCTGTTCACTACTTTTGAAGGCATTCCTGCCAGCTTTGCCACATGAATACCAAAACTGTGTTCACTTCCACCCGGAACTAATTTCCTCAAAAAGATAATATTCCCTTTATTCTCCTGAATCGAAACGTGGAAGTTTTTCACACGCTCAAAATTCACGGTCATTTCATTTAATTCATGATAATGTGTTGCAAATAAAGTCTTTGCCTGAGTCGGATGCTGATGAAGATATTCCGCAATTGCCCAGGCAATGGAAACTCCATCGTACGTGGAAGTTCCACGACCAATTTCATCCAATAAAATCAAACTTCGATCAGAAATATTGTTCAGAATGTTCGCTGCTTCGTTCATTTCCACCATGAAAGTTGATTCACCTGCAGAAATATTATCCGTCGCTCCAACTCTTGTGAAAATTTTATCCAATACGCCGATTTCTGCATATTTTGCAGGAACAAAACTCCCGATCTGCGCTAAAAGACAAACAATCGCAGTCTGACGAAGAATCGCCGATTTACCCGCCATGTTCGGTCCGGTAACCATGATAATCTGCTGGGTATCTTTATCTAAGAAAATATCATTCGGGATATATTTTTCGCCCAAAGGCAATGCATTTTCAATAATCGGATGCCTGGCTTCTTTTAAATCAATTGAAAAAGTTTCAGTCAAAACAGGCTTTGTATAACTTTCAGAAACAGCCAATTCCGACAAACCAACAGCGACATCAAGTTGCGCAATTATATTTGAATTTTCCTGAATCTGATCAATATAAATCAATGTTTCAGTACAAACATTTCTGTATAACTGATTTTCTAAAACCGAAATTTTCTCTTCTGCGCCAAGAATCTGACTTTCATACTCTTTCAGTTCTTCAGTAATGTACCGCTCTGCACTTACCAACGTCTGCTTTCTCAGCCAATCGCTTGGAACTTTATCTTTATGTGTATTTCGTACTTCAATATAATATCCGAAAACATTATTAAAATCTATTTTAAGACTGGTAATTCCGGTTCTTTCGATTTCTCTCTGGCACATTTCGTCTAAGAAACCACGGCCTTTCGATTGTAGCCCTCTCAATCGGTCAAGTTCTTCGGAAACGCCTTCTTTAATAACATTACCTTTTGCTAAATTGACAGGTAGCTCCTCATTCAAATGATTTTGAAGACATTGTATCAATTCATCCTGAGTGTATAAAGGATCTAACCACGCCAAAACATCCGCATGAGGATGAAGCAGGGCTTTGATTTTTTGAATATTAAGCAAGCTCTGACGAAGATATCCCAATTCTTTTGGTGAAATCTTTTCTGCCGCCAGTTTTCCCATCAATCGATCCAGATCGGAAATCGATTTTAATAACTGGGAAATTTCATATTTAAGATGATCGTTTTCGTTTAAAAAATCAATTAAAGACAATCTTCTTCCAATTTCACTGACTGATTTTAACGGTAAAATAATTCTTCTTCTCAACAATCTTCCGCCCATTGGCGTTGAAGTTTTGTCGATAATATCCAACAACGATTTCCCTTGAGGATTGCTTGGATAAACAATTTCAAGATTTCTCAACGTGAAATTATCCATCATCAGAAAATCCTCCTGTGGAATAATCTGGATTTTGGTAATGTGCGCCAATAAATTATGATGGGTATCTTCCACCAAATAAGCAAAAATTGCTCCCGCCGCAGTAATCGCCAACGGTTGATTTTCCACACCAAAACCTTTTAGTGAATTGGTTTTAAAATGATTGGTGAGTTTTTCGTAGGCAAAATTATATTGATACGCCCAATCTTCAAGCTTAAAAGCATTTTTATTTTTAATTTGCTCCGGGATCTGAACGCTTCTCTGATAAATAATTTCACTTGGATCAAACGTATTGATGATGTGCAAAATTTTATCCAGATTTCCTTCACTCACCAAAAATTCTCCCGTAGAAATATCCACCAACGCAATCCCGAATTTTTCTTTTTCTTTGTGAAGAGACAACAGGAAATTATTCTTTTTTGAGCTTAAAACCTGGTCATTAAACGTAACTCCGGGCGTTACCAATTCTGTTACTCCTCTTTTTACAATGCCTTTAACTGTTTTCGGATCTTCCAACTGATCACAGATGGCGACCCTCACTCCTGCTCTCACCAATTTCGGTAAATAAGAATCTACGGAATGGTGCGGAAATCCCGCAAGTTCGATATGTCCGTCGCCATTTGCTCTTTTCGTAAGAACAATTCCTAAAATCTGAGACGTTCTAACAGCATCCTGTCCGAAAGTTTCGTAAAAATCTCCCACTCTGAATAACAGAAGCGCATCAGGATATTTCGCCTTGATAGTGTTGTACTGCGTCATTAACGGAGTCTCTTTCTTCGCTGCCTTTGCCATTAAAATCTATCTTAAAATTAGGTCGGTAAAATTATGAAATTTAAAGTAGAAATAAAGGATTTATCGTTTTCGCAGAGATTGCACAGATTTGCACAGATGACTCACTTAGTTTTTTAATAAAACATAAACATATGTGAGATCTGCGGGAGAAAAATATTAAATCTTCTTTAAAGCTTTTGAACTCTTTTCATAAGCCCATTTCTGCTTATAATTTACCCACTTAGCTTTAAAAATCTTTCGCATTAGTTTATCTGTATATCTCATGATAAAAACATGATACAGCATATTGGCAAAAACATTAGGTTTATTGGGAAGCGCACGAAGCGACAATGAAAATCCTGGTTCTAAATATCTATTGAAATGCCAGAAAGCGCCGGGAATGAAAAGCGCATCACCGTGCTCCATGAAAATTTCGAAACCTTTAGCATATTTTAAGGCAGGAAATTTCTCGTAATCAGGATTTTCGTAATCTACATCGTAGATCGTGTGAACCGACAACGGAACTTTATATAGAAATGCACATTGCTTTTGATCGAATAACAAAATTCTTTTTCTCCCTTCAAAATGAATATGAAGAAAATCCCCCAAATCCACATCATAATGCATCAGAACATGCGCTTCACTTCCACCGAAAAACAAAGTCGGAAGTCGCTTAAAAAATTTCATCCCTAAGTCCGGATAAGTAAAATTTTTCAACAATTCTGGAAGTCGGTCGGTAATGATGTAGAAGAAAATCCTAAGGTCCGAAGGTTTACTTTTTATGATATCAATATAATCCTTCATTTTCATTTTAGTAACCGGCGCATCGGTACTTTTGCTGGCATCGGCAGGTTTGTTATCGTATAGCGGAACTTCCTGTTCACCGGCTTTTTCCCGGATAAAATCAAAATTCCATTTGTCGAAAGCATCCCATCGGCTCGCAAAATTTTTAATCAGAAGAGGTTTATGCTTTTTGAAGTAATTTTTCTGGAAATCTTCTTTGCTAATATCTGTGACAACATCTACGTTTTCGAGGATCATTTTGATTTGGTATTTAAAATGAGGACTAAAAATAGTGTTTTTTTGAATTTTGGGAAAATTTTGAAGATAAATTAATGTTACACTGATTTTTACAAAATTGAATTGAACGTGAAATGTAACGTTTTGAAGAATTACTCTTATTTTCTTAGCCTGCACTTTAAATCTTAATTCATAAGTTTAAGATTTTTAATAAAGTCAGGATAAAATGAAAAAATTATCTTTGTAGGATAACCATATTTATGAGAGTTTATAATACCAAACATTTCCTGAAAATCCTTTTCAGCTTACATAAAAGCGATACGTTAAAGATTTTATTTCCAAGCATGATCCTTGTCGGATTATATTCCTGGGGCGTAGAATATCTTGAACTTGAATATTTTCATCTAAACTCAAAATCAGGAATCAGCAATGTCGGGTTATTTCATACATTACTTGGTTTTGTGCTTTCTTTATTATTGGTTTTCAGAACCAATACTGCATACGACAGATGGTGGGAAGGAAGAAAATTATGGGGAAAACTAGTTAATGACACTAGAAACTTCGCGATAAAGATCAACACCATTCTTGGAGACGAAAGAAAAAGTGCCGAACAGATTTCCAAATATTTAAAATTCTTTCCGCACTTTTTAGCCAAACACTTATCAAAAGAATCTACCCGATTAGCGTTAGATGAAGATTATTCTGAGCTTGAAAAAGAGCTGAAAAACCACGGACCGAGTGAGCTTGTTATTCTTTTAAGCCACAAATTAAATCAGTTAAAAAAAGAAGGAAAAATCTCAGACATCGAAATGTTGTATTTAGACAATCAGCTTTCCGGATTTCTAGATGTCTGCGGTGGTTGTGAGAGAATTAAAAATACTCCTATTCCTTATTCGTATTCATCATTTATCAAGAAATTTATTATTCTTTATGTCTTTGCATTACCGATTGCTTATGTGATCAATATTGGGAATTTTATCATTCCCCTGACCGTTTTTATTTATTATGTTTTAATGAGTCTTGAACTGATTGCTGAGGAAATAGAAGATCCTTTTAACAATGACGAAAACGATATTCCGATGGAAACAATTGCCCAAAATATTGAGAAAAATGTTCATCAGATCATGTCGAAAAAATAAAATCAACCTTTTACAGATTGATTTCTTTTAATTCGCCGTCTTGCTTTATTTCTACAAATTTGCTCTCCCGGTTTCCTGAAGAATAGCCATAGAAAAACGTCTGGTATATCGGTGTGGAGTACAAATATCCTCCATAAGCGTTATAAGCATCAGATTGCCCGGTTTGTTGCTTATAACTTGCTGTTGCCGTGAAATTAACGATTGTTTCCAAATAATATTTTCCGGGCTTTAATTTCTCAAACTTAAACCTTCCGTGATCATCCGTTAAGGCTTCAATTCTGTATTTGAACGCCTCTTCAGACATATAAACCGTAGTTTTCTTATTTTCATATTTCTTTCTCATTTTGTAAAACTCATCAAAATAAGGAGTTACAGGAAAAAGCATGACAACAGTTCCTTTTGGAGCATAATGTTTTTCGGCAAGAAGAGGTTTTATTCCCCAATTGTTTTTTTGCTTTGTAGAAGCCACTCCTTCAAGAGTAGATTTTCCATAACCGATCATATCCTGAGCCAGTTTTTTATCAAAGAAAGCTTGTGGATAATAAGTATTCTGAGCTTTTGAAAATATAAAAGCTGAAGTCAAACCCATCAATACAAGTACATTTTTCATAGCATATATTTTATTCAAATATAAGTATTTTACTATTTTTGAAATAAAATTTTTTATGAAAAACATTTTTTGTTTGTTAATATTAACCTCTTCATTTGTTTTTGCTCAAAAACCTTGCGGCTTTAAAGACGGTTTACAAGAAGGAACCTGCAAACAATTCTATGAAAACGGACAGGTAAAGGAAATTGCCGATTGGAAAAAAGGAAAACTGGAAGGTGACGCAATTTTTTATTTTGATACCGGAAAAATTCAGGCAAAAGGTGAATATAAGAAAGGTTATAAAGTAAAAGGATGGGAATATTATGACAAAAACGGAGTTTTAACCTCCAAAGAAGTGTACAGAAATGGTGCTAAAAACATTTATGACAATAGTTCTACGGCAACATTCTATTCTCCCGCAGGTAAAATAACTGAAGTTTCAAATTATAAATTTGGTAAATTGCATGGCGAAAGTAAACTCTATCACGAAGACGGAAAATCTGTAAAGCAAATCGGAAATTATGACAACGGATTGGCTACCGGAAAATGGAAAGCGCTTTACCCATCAGGAAAAATCCAAAGGGAAACGGAATTCGTAAATGATAAATGGAACGGAACCAGAGTTCATTACCGAGAAAACGGAAGTGTAGAGAAAACAGAAGTTTACAAAGACGGAAAATTAATCTCAACAAAATAAGACATTGGTACATAAATTAAAACTGGAAGAACTCAACAGAATAGACGTAGAAACTTTTAAAACGGTTGAAAAAATTCCATTAATTGTAGTTTTAGACAATATCAGAAGTATGCATAATGTGGGGGCAACTTTCAGAACGGCAGACGCATTTTTGGTTCAGAAGATCATTCTCTGTGGAATTACGCCTCAGCCACCTCACCGTGAAATTCATAAAGCCGCTTTAGGAGCAACAGAAAGTGTTGAATGGAGCCATGAAAATGATATTAATGCGACAATCACCGATTTAAAATCGCAGGGTTTTGAAATTATCGGTATTGAACAGACCACAAACAGCCAGATGATTTCTGATTTTACGATTGACAAATCGAAAAAATATGCTGTAATTTTAGGAAATGAAGTAGAAGGAATCAGTGATGAAGCGTTGCCAAACATCGATTCTTTCTTGGAAATTCCGCAATTAGGAACAAAACATTCTTTAAATGTAAGTGTTTGTGGCGGGATCGTTATGTGGGAGTTTGCAAAAGCCTTAAAATAAAAAAACTGCATGTGTCTAAAAGACAGTGCAGTTTGAAATAAATCTAATAAAAAGTAAAAATGAAAGGCGACAAAGATACTTTTTTTTCTTTTACAAACAAATTTTAGGTTCATTTTTCTTTATTTTATTGAAAAAAAGTTTGAATTTCAGAAAAAGTTTCATTTAATTTTTTATAAATTAGCACAATGTTTATCAAGGAATATATCTCAAAAGACTTTCCGTGTTTTAGTTTGACTGACTCGATAGAATCAGCAAGAGAAATGTTAGAAGCATTTGGATATTCTCATATTTTCATCAAAAAATCTCACCATTTTTTCGGAGCAATTGCGCAGGATTTCCTTTACGAAGAAGGAATTCTGAAGGATATTGAACATCAGATCGAGCGTTTTGCCATCGGTGAGGATAATAATATTATGGACAGCATCAGACTGTTTCACACATTCAATGCAAACGTAGTTCCTGTTATTAATAAAGGTGAAAAATATCTTGGATATATAAGTTGTGAAGATATTTTCCAGGATTTGTCGAAATATCCACTGTTTTCGGAAGCAGGAGCCATCCTTACGGTAGAAGTTCCTTCCAGAAAATACTCTATGACGGAAATTGCGAAGATTGTGGAAAGTAATAATTCTAAATTTTACGGCGCATTTATCAGCTTTATGTCCGATGAAGTGATTCAGGTGACCATAAAAATAAGCAATGAAAATCTGAGTTCCATTGATGAAACATTCGACCGATACGATTACCGAATCGTAGAAAAATATTATTCTGATGAAAAATCGGATTTATTTAATGACAGATTCGGATTTTTCCAAAAATTCATCGAAATATAAAACTAATGAAGGCAGCCATTTATTCTCAGAAAAAAGATCTAGATACTTTTTTATATTTAAGCAAATTTATTTCCGAACTGGAAAACAGAGGTGTAAAATCTGTTTTGTATGATGAGATGGCTGAAGCACTTCAGTTTTCAAAAATATTTGAAACTTTTAATAATAAACAGGATCTTCTGGATAAAGAGGTCGATTTGTTCTTCACTTTCGGAGGCGACGGAACGATCGTTAATTCTTTAACCTTTATCGAAGATTTGGAGATCCCGATCGTCGGTGTAAATACCGGAAGATTAGGATTTCTGGCAAGTTTTACCAAAGAAGAAGCTTTTAATGAGCTTGATTCTATATTAAAAGGTGACATAAAAACAAGCCGCCGTTCTGTGATACAGGTAGTTTCGCCGGAATTGGAAGGTTTTTTCCCGTATGCCTTAAATGATGTTACGATTTCCAGAAAAGAAACAACATCAATGATTACGGTGGATTCGTTTATTAATGACGAATTTTTAAATGTTTTCTGGGGAGACGGAGTTATTGTTTCAACACCGACGGGGTCTACAGCATATTCTTTGAGTTGTGGCGGACCTATCATTTCTCCAAACAACGAAAATTTTGTCATTACGCCAATCGCTCCTCACAACCTGAATGTGAGACCTTTAGTAGTAAATGACCGTGTTGAAATTAAATTTAAAGTAGAAAGCAGAGTTCCACAATATTCTCTTTCCTTAGATTCACGACTGATACATATAGAAACAGATAAAGAAATTGTAATCCGAAAGGCTAATTTCCAGCTTTTACTGGTTCAGCCTAACAATCTTAGTTTTTATGAGACCATCCGCCAGAAGCTACTTTGGGGAAGGGACAAAAGAAATTAACAATATCTTAAAAATTATTACCTTTACAGGAATTTAAAAACACCCTAATAATTTATATTAAAAAGTAAAACATGAGCAGAATTTTCCCGGCAGGAGTTGCCACAGGTCAATTAGTTACTGATATTTTTCAGCATGCTAAAGAAAACAAATATGCATTACCAGCAGTAAACGTAATTGGTTCCAGCAACGTAAATGCGGTTTTGGAAACTGCAGCAAAACTAAACTCACCTGTTATCATTCAGTTTTCTAATGGTGGAGCTGCTTACAACGCAGGAAAAGGATTAAGCAACGATGGGCAGAAAGCTGCTGTTTTAGGAGCAATTGCAGGTGCAAAACACATTCATACTCTTGCTGAAGCTTACGGAGCAACTGTAATTTTACATACAGATCATGCTGCAAAAAAATTATTGCCTTGGATCGACGGTTTAATGGATGCCAATGAAGAGTTCTTCAAGCAAACAGGAAAGTCTCTTTATTCTTCTCACATGCTTGACCTTTCTGAAGAATCTTTAGAAGAAAACTTAGAAATTTCAGCTCAATATTTCGAGAGAATGGCTAAAATCGGAATGACTCTTGAGGTAGAAATCGGAGTAACAGGAGGTGAAGAAGATGGTGTTGATAATTCAGACGTTGATAATTCTAAATTATATACTCAACCGGAAGATATCGCTTACACATACGAAAAACTGAAAGCTATTTCTGATAACTTTACGATTGCAGCAGCTTTCGGAAACGTACATGGAGTTTACAAGCCAGGAAATGTGGTTCTTACCCCAAAAATCCTTGATAATTCTCAGAAATACGTTCAGGAGAAATTCGGAACTGCAGAGAAGCCAATCAACTTTGTATTCCACGGAGGTTCTGGTTCTTCTGTAGAAGAAATCAGAGAAGCAATTGATTACGGTGTGATCAAAATGAATATTGATACCGATCTTCAGTTCGCTTACACAGAAGGTATCAGAGATTATATGGTAAACAATGTTGATTATTTAAGAACTCAGATCGGAAACCCTGAAGGAGAAGAAAAACCTAACAAAAAATTCTATGACCCTAGAGTTTGGGTAAGAAAAGGTGAAGAAACTTTCTCTAAAAGATTGGTTCAGGCGTTTGAAGATTTAAATAACGTAAATACTTTAAAATAAAAATTGTATAAGTGTATTAATGTAAAAACGATTCAGATCTGAAAGTTTGCATTAATACATTTTACTTTTATATATTAATACATACAATATGGCATTCGAGTGGTTTAAAAGAAAAGCACAAAATATTACGACATCTACTGATGAAAAGAAAGACGTTCCCAAAGGTCTTTGGCATCAGACTCCATCAGGAAAAGTGGTGGAGCATGACGAATTAAAGAGAAATAATTATGTTTCTCCGGAAGACGGATTTCATGTAAGAATAGGAAGTGCAGAATTTTTTGACATCCTTTTTGATGAAGGTAAATTCACGGAACTTGATGCTAACGTTGAAAGTATTGATATTCTGAACTTCAAAGACACAAAAGCTTACGCAGACCGTTTAAAAGAAGTAAAAGCTAAGACAAAGTTAACTGATTCTATTAGAAATGCTGTAGGAACCGTAAAAGGAACCGAAATGGTTGTTTCTTGTATGGATTTTGCTTTTATCGGTGGTTCTCTGGGATCTGTAATGGGAGAAAAAATCAGAAGAGCGGTAGATTACTGTATTAAAAACAAACTTCCTTATATGATCATCTGTCAGTCTGGTGGTGCTAGAATGCAGGAAGCTACTTATTCTTTGATGCAATTGGCAAAAGTTCAGGCTAAATTAGCTCAGCTTTCAGAAGCAGGACTTTTATATATCGCTTATCTTTGTGACCCTACTTTTGGAGGGATTACCGCATCTTTTGCAATGACAGCAGATATCATCATGGCTGAACCAAAAGCCCTGATCGGGTTTGCAGGGCCAAGAGTGATCCGTGAGACCATCGGAAGAGACTTACCGGAAGGTTTCCAGACTTCAGAATTCCTTCTGGAAAAAGGATTTGTGGATTTCATTGTAAAAAGAACTGAGATTCAAGATACCGTTGCTAAAACAGTTAATTTATTAGCTGCAAAAGCTTAACATTTATAACAAAATACTACAATCTCTCTCTTATTGGGAGAGATTTTTATTTGATGAGAACTTTCAAAATATTTTTTAATACGATCCGAAGTATGAGCTTTAAAAAGATAATGCGTCTTTTATCGCTCGTTCTCCCCCATCCTATTTTCTCTTTATTAAGTTTTCATGCGACGCTTCAGGCTTATACTATTGCCCAAAAGAAGTTTCCAGACACCGCTTCTACCAACGGCATTGGAAATTCTTTCAGACATGCGCTGTGGTGCTGCTTTATCTCAATGTACTGTTCCAAAGTTTCCTCTCCCGAAAAAGCTCTTGATTTTTGTAAAAGAATCACAGATATGCACGAAGAATTGTTTCCCAACAAGCCTTTAGAAACAAAAATGGATCTTCATAACAATAAATTCGGAATGGATTATTTTAAAGAACTGTTGCCGGGAGTTCACCGTCAGTTTTTCGAAAAAAGTTTTTTCATCGACGGATTGGAAAAGAAAATGAAAGACGCTAAAGTCTTAAAAAATCTGGATGATGATTTTGAAGGTTTTTTGGTTTATCTTGATGAAAAGTGAAAAAGTGAATGGTGAATTTCGCTTTGCAAGTGAACCTTATACCAGCCTAAAAAATTCACTATTGATCCCGAAGGGATTGACTATTGACAATTCAGGCTTTGTAATCTGAAGTTTTTTTGATAAGTTTAGACAATCTTAATTTAATCAAATGGTTCTCAGCAGAATTTGGTCGGCATTTATCATTATCGCCATTGGTATTGCAAGTATAAAATACATCTCATCAAGCAACTACAAAACCATTTTCAATGACATGGTTGTAGGAAAAGGTGGTGATACAGTACAGATTGCTACACAGAAAATGAATGTTCTTTCACCAATCGTCAGAGACAGTCTGATGAAAAAACCTGATTTTGCAGACAGTAGAATTCATTATAAAACAGATTCTTTAAAACAGGATGTAAAAGTATACCGTGTTCAGGAAGCAGACGGCGTGATCGGAACTTCTGAAACAGCAGTAAAAATCTGTCTTGGGTTAGTAGGAATTATGACACTTTTCATGGGATTTATGAGTATTGCAGAAAAAGCTGGCGGAATTAATTTGTTAAGTCGATTAATCCAGCCATTTTTCTCAAAATTATTTCCTGATATACCGAAAAACCATCCCGCTTTTGGTCATATGCTCATGAATTTCAGTGCCAATCTTTTAGGTCTGGATAATGCTGCAACGCCTTTTGGCTTGAAAGCTATGGAAAGCCTTCAAAGTTTAAATCCCAATAAAGATACGGCAAGCAATTCCCAAATTATGTTTCTGTGTCTTCATGCTGGTGGAATGACTTTGATTCCGGTTTCTATTATTGCAATCCGGGCTTCGATGGGTTCAAAAACACCTACAGATATTTTTCTTCCATGTATGATTGCTACCTTTGCAGCGACTTTAGCCGCAATGATTGTCGTTTCATTATATCAAAAAATAAATTTACTAAAACCTGTAGTTTTAGCTTATGTAGGAGGAATTTCAGTACTAATTGCTTTATTGGTTTTATACTTAACGAAATTAAGCAAAGATGAACTGGATGATTTCAGTAAAGTATTAAGCAACGGACTGATTCTTTTTATCTTTTTAGCCATTGTTCTTGGGGCTGTTTATAAAAAAATCAATGTTTTTGATGCCTTTATTGAAGGTGCAAAAGAAGGTTTCTGGACGTGTGTAAAAATCATCCCTTATTTAGTCGGAATGTTAATCGCTATTTCATTATTACGAACTTCGGGAGTTTTCGATGTTATTATTGATGGAATGAAATGGGTCGCTTATACCGCAAATTTAGATGCAAGGTTTGTTGACGGACTACCAACTGCTTTAATCAAACCATTATCCGGTTCCGGAGCGCGCGGAATGATGGTGGATACCATGTCAACTTTCGGAGCAGACAGCTTTCAGGGAAAATTGGCAGCGGTTCTTCAGGGAAGCTCAGATACGACGTTTTACGTGATTGCTGTTTACTTTGGAGCCGTAGCCGTAAAAAATACACGATATACGGTAATTGCTATGCTTTTGGCAGATTTAGTGGGAGTTATTACAGCAATTGCTTTAGCCTATCTCTTTTTTGCTTAAAATATTAAATATAAATTAAATTATGATCACCGATAAAGAATTCACATTAAGATTAATACGCCAGTTAACTCAAGCATTGGAAAAACTGATTTTAGACAAACCGGAAGAGAGTTTAATGCAGAAAGAACTGGATTTTGAAACGTTGATGAAAGACATTTTTAAATTTGATTTTATGACACTTTCATCTAAATCAAAAGAAGAAATCATTGAAATCGTGAACGAAACACAGGAAAGAGACCACAAAGATTATTATGAAATGCTGGGAAATCTTTTTTATTTCAATGGAAGAGCGACTCATAACAACGAGTTTTTAGACAAAGCAAAAACATTCTATGAATTGTATCTTCAAACCAGCGGAATTTTTGCACTTCCTGTTATCAACAGAATCAACGAAATAAAAAAAGCACTTGAATAAAGTGCTTTTGTATTTTAGAATGTAATTTTATAAGTTCCGCTTGAGGAGACGTTGGATTTTTCAGCCTTTACGTATTGTTTCACCCAAGAGACAGCATTCGAACTGATGCATGGATCTGATGTTCCGCCTGATCTTCTTGCCGAAACCACATTTCCTGCTTTATCAACCGTGTAAGCAATGGTAATAGTTCCGCTTGCTGTACACTTATTGGCAGGTTGTGCACCGCCTCTCCCCATTGTCCCGGGAATAAATCCGACCAGTTTTCTGTCGATTCCTACTTTACTGTCACCATTTCCATCCCCACCTAAAGGATCTCCGGCATTTCCGATTCCCTGTCCGTCACCCTGGCTTCCTGCTTTTGTTCCTCTTCCCCTTATCAGGTTTCCGATGGCGGCGTTTCCTTTTCCGTCACCATTTCCTGTTTTGGAATTGGCAGTTGTTGCACCTGATTTTTTAGTATTTTTAGTTGAAGAGGTACTTGCAGATGTTGCTTTATCAGATTTTTTGGACTCCTCTTTTTTAGGTACAGAAACTTTAGAGTTATTTCCGGTGATGATTTTATCTTTTGCCTCTGACTTTTTAGTTTCAGGCTGGGGCTCAGGCTTAATAACTGTTTTTGTTTCAGGAACCGCAGCTTCTACAGGTTCGGGAGTCACTTCTGCAACGGCAGCCAAACTTCCCGGTTGGTCAGCAGGTTCTTCTATCCCATTTCCGTTTCTGTTATCTCCGAAATTTACGAGCATCGTCGTCACAATTTCAGGCTCTTTTTCCTGAGGTTTCGGTTTTAATTTATACAAAAAAACAAATAACAAAATTGCAGACCAAATCAGGATCGAAAGCAATGCGCTTTTTATCCTGTCTCTGTTTTCCTCGTCTTTGTTTATAATTTGGCTTCTCATTTTATAATGATCTTTTCCGAGATTGTCGGAAGTCTTATTTATCTTTAACGGTTGCAATGGCGATGTTAAATTTATGTTTTTCAGCAATTTCCATGGCAAAAACCACGTCTTTATGCTTTGTATCTTCGTCTGCTCTTATCGTAAAAGATTTGCTGGTTTGATTCGTAAGTTTATTAACAATCATTTGCTCTAACTGCTCTTTGTTTACAGGATTATCATCCACAAAATAAGATCCGTCAGGTTTAATGCTTACAATGACAGGATTTGGAATATTATCATCGACTGCTCCCGTTTTTGGCAATTTTACATCAATAGCACTTTGATTTGCTGCCGAAGAAGTAATCATAAAGAATATCAGCATCAGCAAGATAACGTCAGTCATCGCTGCTAAACTAAATTCCGGTCGGGCTTTATTTTTTCTCTGAATTTTCATACCAAAGATTTATAAAGGTTTATTGATAAGATCTAAAAATTCACCGGACATATTTTGCGCTTTCAATACAAATTTATCAATTCTCGTTAATAAAATATTGTAGAAAAAGTTAGCTGGAATTGCCACCGCAAGACCAACCGCCGTTTGTCCTAAAGCTGTATAAATACCTTCTGACAATGTTTTCGGAGAGAAAGCACCTTCCATTGTAGATAAATCAAAGAATGCAATAATCATCCCTATAACCGTTCCTAAAAGTCCTAACATCGGCGCAATACTTGGTACAACCGCTAAAAGATTCAGGTTTTTTTCCATATTGGCAACCTCAACCTGAGCCTGAGATTCCATTGCACTCACAATATCTGAAACGGGGCGACCCAATCTTGAAATTCCTTTTTCTAAAATCCTTCCTTCCGGAGAATTTTGTCTTTTGCAATAATCTGCGGCAGATTCAATTTTCCCTTCTTTGATAAAATCTTCGATATTATCCATAAAATTAGCATCTGTTTTCGACATTAATCTTTTAATGAAGAAAAAACGTTCAAAGAAAAGGTAAACAGAAAATATTCCCAGTAATAATACGGTAACCATTACTATTTTTGCGAAAATTCCGCCATGAAACATGATTTCCCAAAACGAGAATATTTTTTTTGGTGCTTCTGCAACTACAGGCGCAGATACCTGAGCGAATAAAATCTGAGTAAGTTCCGTTAACAGCATTAATGTGTATTTTATAAAGGTTTTAACGACAAATGTAGTGGAATATTATGAATTGCTCTCTTAAAAATTGCTTAAAAACAACTTAAAATTTGTTATGGTTTAAAAACAGCAAATTTCTTTCCAAAAAAATATTTGAAAAGAAATCTGATATAAAATTTCTGTAATAAAGACTGTATTAATCTTCGTCTACAACAATCTCGTCCTGAGTGAATTCACATTTCAGCCTGAATGGAAGCGGCGTTTCTGATCCCGTGTAGAAATCATTGATTGTTCCTTTCCAGATTACCTCAAGTTCACCTTCTTCATTTTTTTCGAACGCAAGCTCATTATCATAGATAAAAGCATCTTCGTCGTCAAAAAGATCAACTTCGGTATAGATTTCCTCGTCAGAATCATTAATGGTAATTGTTTTCCCTTCTATTTCCCCAGAATCAATAAGAAAATCGAACACTTTAAGCGAAAGTTGCGGAAAGTTATACTGCAGAGAATCATCGTCTACGTGATCCAGACCGTCATCCGTAATAATTTCAACCTCTAATACGTGCTGTTGGTTGCTGTAAACTGCTTTACAATATGTATTTCTGATATTGTACTTTAGCGTTTCCTCCGGATGGTAAATTTTTAAAATCCCTTTCATTATTTCTTAAAAAAAGAACTGTAATACTATGATTGTTAAACGTTATCAGCAAAGATAAAAAATAGATTGATTGTGTAAGATATTTTCAAAATAATTTTTAAAAAATCAATATATTTAATATGTTTTTGTCTAAAAAAGAGAAAACTGTTACATTTTTAAAGATTGAAATTGATTGTAAAATATTTACATTTGTTTTAAAGATTCTTAAATAGTGAAAAACATTTTATCAAAAAGTATTGTAGGATTGGGGCTATTAGTAAGTCTTGCTTCATGTAAGAAGTACGATTCTCCTTTAACGAAAGTTACCCCATCGAACATCGATTCTATTGCCTCTAATTATTATGAGCAATATCTGAAGCTTTACCCTTTGGAAGCAACTTCACAAGGTGATCTTCGATATAATGACCAGCTTCCGATCACGATTGATAAAGATTTTATATCCGGAGAAGTCGCTTTTTATAAATCGGTGCAGAAACAGCTTGAAAATGTTGATTATAAAAATCTCTCCAATGAAAACAAAGTCGTTTTTGATGTTCTGGATTTTACGTTGAAAGATAAAATTGAAGCTTATAATTATCACCCTGAATATATTCCTTTCACCCAGTTTGGCGGACTTCCGCTGAATTTCCCATTATATGGAAGTGGAGAAGGCAGCCAGCCTTTTAAAACAGAAAAAGATTACATCGACTGGCTGAAGAGAATGGAAAAATTCCCGGATTGGATGAATACCGCAACAGACAATTTCAAAGAAGGAATTACCAACAAAATGGTTTTACCTAAAAAACTGGTTGTCAAGATGATTCCTCAGATGCGGGCGGAAGAAATTACGACGACAGATTTAGATAAAAATATTTTCTACGGACCGATCAGAAACTTCCCGAAAGACTTTACAAAAGAACAGAAAGACAGATTGGCAACACTTTACACTAACGTCATTACACAGAAAATTATTCCATCTTATACTAAAATGGGAGATTTTTTAGAGAAAGAATATTTACCGAAAGCAAGAGATACGGACGGTTATAACAGCTTACCTAACGGAAAAGATATTTATCAGTATTACGCAAAAAGCTGGACAACAACCAATAAAACTCCGGAAGAAATCAATAAAATCGGACTTCAGCAGGTTGCTATGCTTCGTGCTGAAATGGAAAAAGTAAAGCAAGAGGTTGGCTTCACAGGAACACTGGAAGAATTCATCAGTTTTGTGAAAACTGATCCTAAAGCGATGCCTTACAAAACATCGGAAGAAGTTTTAGGAGCTTTTAATGGAATTTTAGCGAAAATAACTCCGAAATTAAAAACAATGTTTTCTGTAACTCCGAAAACCAAATTTGAGATCAGACAGACGGAAAAATTCAGGGAAGCAAGTGCGAGCGCAGAATATATCCAGGGAACTCCTGATGGCAAAAGACCGGGAATTTTCTATGTTCCTCTTCCTGATCCCTCAAAATTCAATGTGACTTCTGGTATAGAATCCTTATTCTTACATGAGGCAATTCCGGGGCATCATTATCAGGTTTCTCTTCAGCAGGAAAATACAAAACTTCCGAAATTCATGCGATTTGGCTGGTTTGGAGCGTATGGTGAAGGTTGGGCGCATTATTGTGAAACGTTAGGCCCGGAATTCGGCTTATATACAGATCCTTATCAAAAAATGGGGTATTTAAGTGACCAAATGTTGAGAGCCGTAAGATTGGTAGTCGACACAGGTCTGCACACCGGGAAAATGAAAAGAGAAGAAGCTATCAAATATTTCCTAAGCAACATTTCTTACGATGAAGCAGGCGCTACTGCCGAGGTGGAAAGATATATGGCAATGCCTGGACAGGCGTTGGGCTACAAAATCGGTTCATTGAGAATTCGTGAATTGAGAGAAAAATATCAGAAAGAATTAGGCAGCAAATTTAATTTGGCGAAATTCCATGATGAAGTATTGAGCCAAGGCTGTCTTCCTCTGGATGTTCTGAACAGAAAAATGGAGCTTTGGGCGGAAAGTCAGAAATAATTTTCTGTTGGCAAATCGAATAATAAATAAAATACAACGAAAAAATGTTTACTGTAAAACAGATAGAAGATGCCCACAGCAAGGTAAAAACGGGCGCAGACTTTCCCAATTATATTCAGGAAATTAAACAATTAGGTGTACAATCATTTGAAACCTACGTTAAAGATAGTCACACAAAATACTTTGGAGAAAATAATTTTACAACGAAATCTGAACCAAAATATGCTGATTTAATTATTGCAGATCAATCTGATCAAGAAAAATTCAGCAAACAATTAAAAAGTCATCAAAAAGGAGAAACAGATTATATGAAATTTTGCCAGGATTGTGCAGAAACCGGGATCGAAAAATGGATTGTTGACCTTGATAAATTCACTTGTACGTATTATGACAAGGCAGGAAATATGATTTTAACGGAAGAAATTCCACATTAAATATTGAAGTCACAAATTAATTTTTGTGGCTTTTTTGTTTTATATATTCTTACATTTATTTAAAATTATTTTAAAATGACAGAAAGCCTAAAATCCCTTTTCACAAGAGATTTAAACAAACTAAAAATAGAAATCGAAGCGTACCAAAATGAAGACGTAATCTGGAAAATTGATAAAAATATTTTGAATTCTGCAGGGAATTTAACGCTACATTTAGTGGGAAACATTAATCATTTTGTAGGTGCAGTTCTTGGAAATTCGGGCTATATAAGAAACAGAGAACTTGAATTTTCATTAAAAGATATTCCAAGAGCAGAATTGATTCAGCAGGTTGAAAGTACAATTCAAATTGTAAATTCCTCGCTCGAAAAATTATCTGCAGAAGATTTTGCAAAGGAGTATCCTATTGAACCTTTGGGCTATCCAATGACCACAGAATATTTTCTGATTCACTTATTTGGGCATTTAAGCTATCATTTGGGACAGATTAATTATCATAGAAGATTACTTGATCTGGAATAAACTTTTAACCAACACGCAAAATCCTCACTTATACCTTTCTAAAAATCAATCTATTAACATTAAAAAATAATTTCATGGAAACATCATCAATTCTTTTACAAGAAAGTTTATTATTAATCTGGAACAATCGGAATGCTGCCGAGAGACTCAGCATTATGGGAAAAATCTACGCTCCGGATATTACATTTTTTGAAAATGATAAAGGACAACCTTTTATAGGATTTGAATCTATTAATAATCTTATTGAAAAATTGCAACAAAACTGGTCTCCTGATTTTGAATTCACTATTACAGAAACTCCAAAATCAAATCATAATGTTCAACATATCAGTTGGAATTTAGGTATTCCTGGTGAAGAACCTATTGCAATAGGTATGGACGTTGCCATTGTTGAATCCGGAAAAATAAAATTTCTTTACCTTTTTTTAAACAACAAATAGTCTGACATATATTTGAAAAACTTTAATTTTTAAGTAAAGTTTTTCAAATTATGATTCTCTTTTTTCAAACAACATCTTCGTAATAAAATCTTTTTCTCCTTTCCCTCTTGCGGGAGAATATTCTCTTCCGTAGAAAATAATCTGTAAATGAAGTTTGTTCCAAACATCTTCTTTCCAGAGATTTTTAGCATCTTTTTCGGTTTCTACGACGTTTTTCCCGGAAGTTAATTTCCATTGCGTCATTAATCTGTGGATGTGAGTATCAACGGGAAAAGCAGGAAATCCAAAAGCCTGGCTCATGACAACAGAAGCCGTTTTGTGACCAACACCCGGCAATGCTTCCAATTCTTCATAGGTTTGCGGCACCACTCCACCGTGTCTTTCCAACAGCAGTTCTGCCATTCTTTTCAGATTTTTTGCTTTTGTATTGGAAAGTCCGATTTCTTTAATTAATTCTTTAATCTGATATTCTTCCAATTTTGCCATTCTTTGCGGCGTACCAGCTATAGCGAAAAGTTCAGGTGTAACCTGATTTACTTTTTTATCGGTCGTCTGCGCAGAAAGAGCTACCGCCACCATCAAAGTGTAAGCATCGGTATGATCCAACGGAATTGGAACTTCAGGATATAGTTTTTCTAATTCGAGTTGAACAAGCGCTGCTCTTTGCTTTTTTGTCATTGTACGAGTTTATCCAGCATTTTTTTTAACGAAAGATTTTCCTGTTTCAGAAATTCTTTGTCTTCTTTTAATTCTTTTATCTGACTGAGGTATGCTTCTCTTTCTTTTTCGAAACTTTCGTTATTATTGAATGTATTCAAATAATATCCTGAATTGGTACAGTTATAATAAGATTGTTTATCTTCAAACTCTAAAATATCCAAAGGATTAGCTCCTAAAACTTCTGCAATTTTACTCGTTTTTTCTAAGTCTATACTGCTTTCACCGTTTTCAATTCGGGAATATTGTGGTTGTGAAATTTCCAACATTTCAGCCATATAGTCCTGAGAGAAATCTTTTTCTCTTCTCAGTCTTCTTATTTGCTCTGTTTTTATATACATTCTGCAGATTTTACATCAAAAATACTAAAAAACTAATTATGTACATTCTTTATGTATGAAATGCATAGGTTGGGAACAGATTATTTTCAATTTTTGTAATGAAGTTATTTGTATACAAAATTTCATCAAATTATTTTCTAATTTTAATTTTTAAACCAAATGAAAAAATTATTTTTGATCGCAGCTTTAGGAGTTGCCGGATTCGTAAGTGCAAAAAATGCGGAAGAAACTAAACCTACAAAAGAACCAGAAAAGAAAGAGATTATTAAAGGAGTTGTTGCAGAAGATCCTAATGATAAAATGCAGTGTTATGAATGGGCTATGTATGTATGGTGTACAGATCAATTTTTTGCCGATACAGTTTGTTGGGGTGCAGGTTCGGGTACAGCAACTCATGCTCAAGCAGTTGCGGATGAAATTCATAATTCACAGTTGTTAACTGAATATTTTTGTGGATCAGGAACACAGCATGGTTGGGGAACAGGAAATGGACCAAACTAATTTTTAATTATTATTACTATGCGATTTTACATATCAATTTTTATCCTTTTTATTAATATCTTATATTCTCAATCAGACAGTCTTAAATCACAATATGAAGTAATTTATAAATTTAAATGTTTGGACGACACTTTGTCTAAAAATATAGCGTCAGAAGAAAATTTATCTTTATTAATTAAAAATCATAAATCCTTATTTAGAAGCACCCAAAAAGCAAAAAGTGATTCAATAGCAACTACAATTGGTATGAAGGCAGTAAATAATGCTATAAATGGAAGAGTGGTTGTAGATATGAGAAATGTTCCAGGTGTATATTTTAAATCCGAAGTTTTTTTAGATAATGGAAAGCAAACGGTATATAAAGAATTAATGAGAAACAAGTTTTCTTATCCACTAGATGATCCAATTCTTTGGAAAATAGAATCTGAAGCTAAAATAATAGAATCATACGTATGTAGAAAAGCTACCGGAAAATATAAAGGGAGACATTATATTGCGTGGTTCACAAAATCGATCGCTATTCCTGATGGACCTTACGTCTTTAAAGGATTACCTGGATTAATATTAGAAGTTTACGACCTGAATGATACAATTCATTTTTCAATGATAAGTTTCACTAAAACTATTAAGCCGATGATTTTAATGAAAGATGCATTTGCTACTAAATATTCTAATTTCTATAAGGCACGAAAAGATATGATTGAAAATGCTGCAGGTATGCTTTCTAGCCAAACAGGAATTACATTGAATCCTAATGACATCATGAGAATTAATAATAATGCCAAACGAAATAATAATTATTTAGACTAATAGTACTAAAAAATCCGCAAACTATTCTGCGGATTTAATTTTTATAATTCATTATTTTTACCTAAAATAAATCATTATGTTGAAAGTTGGAGACAAATTACCACAATTTGAAGGAACAAATCAGGACGGAGAAGCCGTCAGTTCAGAAAAATTAATTGGTAAAAAATTAGTTATTTTCTTCTATCCTCAGGCAAATACGCCAACTTGTACGGTGGAAGCCTGTAATTTGAGTGATAATTATTCAAAATTGGAGCAAGCAGGATTTCAATTATTAGGAATAAGTGGTGATTCTGTAAAAAAACAGAAAAATTTCCACAGTAAATTTGCTTTTCCTTACGATCTAATTGCCGATGAAAGTCACGAAGTTCTTGAGAAATTCGGTGTTTGGCAGGAGAAAAAAACTTTCGGGAAAACCTATATGGGAATTGTAAGAACGACTTTTATTTTTGATGAAAAAGGAATCTGTACAAGAGTTATTGAAAAAGTAACTTCAAAAACGGCAGCTGAACAGATTTTGGAAGAATAATTTTTAAGTTTTCATCATTCTGAATGAACAAAATGGAGTGAGGAATCTGTATTGAATATTTTCAGTTTAGATTCTTCCTTCGTCAGAATAACAAAGGATGCAGGATTATTCACTTTCGTAGTACATTAATTCTTCTGCATCTCCCGGAATGTTAACGAACTTTTGAAATTTTAATCCTAACTTTTCAATTAATTTTTGAGAAGAAAAGTTTTCTTTTGTGGTAATGGCGGAAATCTTTTTTAAACCAAAATCATCCATTCCGATAGATTTTATCTTTAAACCCGCTTCATAAGCGTAGCCTTTTCCTTCAAACTCATTCAGCAAAGAAAAGCCAATATCGACAACATCCAACCCTTCTCTTTCAAAGATTCCGATAGCACCGATTTTTTGATTTCCTTCTTTTGTAAGCATTAAGTAATTTCCAAAACCCAATCTTTCCATCTGAGGAAGAAATCTGTTTTGAATATAATTTTCTGCATCGGAAACTGTTTTTAAATGACGATCTCCAATAAATTGAATGAATTTTGGTCTGTTGTAAAGATCAAGAATAAATGCTCCGTCTTCCAAAGATATGGGACGAAGGATTAAACGTTCAGTTTCGTAGAAACTATCTGCGTTTTGTAGATTTTCTTTTAGGATCATCTTTTGGTTCTTCTTTTTTCTCAAGCTTCAAAAGCCTCGGATTATTCGTACATTTCTTATTATAAAGCTCAATATAAGCTCCATTATCCTTAACATCCGTAATTGTACCCGTCGATTTATTGATTGTTAAGGTAAAATGTTTTTTCTGATAAGGACATTCTTTGGAAGTCAATTTTCCCAACTCAAGATAATAGTTAGATTTGTCATCGTAATAATTTCCGGCCAAATCTCTAAATTCCTCATCGACAATATATCCGTCCGTTGAAGCAAGAATAGCCGCTTCATTAATATTATCTACTTTTCCTATAAAATTTCTAAGTCCATCAAGATTTGTGATGTTTTCAGTTTTTCCACCTGAAGAATAAACAATATAATAGAACTCATCTTCCTGGGCAATTCCGATATTAAATCCTGAAGACTGAGGAATATAATCTTTTAAAGTTCCTGATTTTTTTATAACACTATCTTTTCCGTAACTCTGGTGAACTAAAATCCATGAATCTGTTTTGATATTAGGAGTAATATATTGCAGAATACTCGAAACATTAGAAAATTGTTTTTTCTCCTGGGCGTACGAAAGCACTCCTAAAAATAAGAAAACGAATAGACTAAATTGCTTTGTAAGTTTTACCATAATTAAAAGAACGTATAAAGTCTACCAATTATTTTATATGAACCGATCTCCTTTTTTCAGACTTTTAAGATCCAAAACATAATCTTTTATCATCTGATCATGATCTCTTGGACAAATAAGCAATGCTTTATCGGTATCAACGATGATATAATTTTCTAAACCATCAATAATAACTGCTTTATTACTGTTTTTTAAACGGACAACATTGCCTTTAGCATTATAAGTCAGGATCGGTTGTTTTGATGCCACAGCATTCTGATCTTCATCTTTATCGCCATTTTCATATACCGAAGTCCATGTTCCCAAATCACTCCAACCTAAATCGGCAGGAATTACGTGCACATTTTGGGCTTTTTCCAATATTCCGTTATCAATTGAGATCTTCTGAACTTTAGGATAAATGAGCTCGATACAGCTTTTTTCGCTATCTGCATTGTATTCACAAGCCATAAAGTGCTGTGTCATTTCCGGAAGATACATTTCAAAAGCATGATGAATTGATTTTACATTCCAGATAAAAATTCCGGCATTCCAAAGAAAATCGCCACTTTCCAGAAAGCTTTTTGCAATTTCTAAAATAGGTTTTTCTGTAAATGTTTTGACTTTATAATAATCAGAATCGTGCTTATCAACAAACTGAATGTAGCCATAGCCCGTATCTGGTCTGGTAGGTGTAATACCCAACGTAACCAAATAATCATTTTTGGCAGCAAGATCGAAAGCAAGCTCCACTTTTTCTAAAAAGATATTTTCTTTTAAGATTAAATGATCTGCAGGCAATACAATCATCGTTGCATCAGGATCGATTTCGGCAATTTTATTTGCCATATAAAGATTGCAGGGCGCCGTATTCTTCAACAGAGGTTCTCCCACAATATTATCCTGTGGAATTTCCGGTAACTGTTGATGAGAAAGCTCAACATACTCTTTATTGGTGATTACAAATATATTTTCGTTAGGAATAATCTTGCTGATTCTGTCATACGTCTGCTGAATCATTGTGCGACCAACTCCTAAAATATCCTGAAATTGCTTTGGAAATTTCTGCGTACTCATAGGCCAGAATCTACTACCGATTCCTCCTGCCATAATCACGCAATATCTATTTGATTTTGACATTCTTAAGTGCATTTTTGTACCCTTGCCAACGGCTTGAAAGAATACTTCCTTCCCGTAGCCAGATTCTTACAAAGATAGTTTTTTTTAATTAGACCTTCTAACAAATACTTCTCGTTTCGGTAAATAAAGAAATCTCCTTTTTGTAGTTTTTCGATGAACTGAAGGCTATCATCTTGTTTTTCAATATGAAAATATTTTACCAAATCCGGGCTTGCCATAAAATTTGCTTTAGGAGATTTTGAAAACTTTATGATGATCGGTTTAAGATCTTCATCATAAACATCCAGACTTTGCAAAAGCATCTGCCTGAAAGTTTCTTTCCATTCGTTTCCGTGTGGCGAAATTCTTCTGCCATATTTTTCAAAGGCAATTAAATGTGCCAATTCATGAGTCAGCACAAAGAAAAATAATTGCGGAACTAAAGTAGAATTAATTGTTATCTCATGGGAATTATCATGAAGTTTACGATAATCTCCTAGTTTGGAATCTCTATTTTTCGTAACTTTTATATGAATATAATAATCAGAAAACCAATCTTTTAAATAAGGAAGCGTATTTTGTGGTAAATATTTTTCTAATGATTGAATTGACATGCTACAAACTTAATGGAATTCCCGCATAGAAATTCAATAATTTAAGACTGAAAACATAATTAAATTTAGCCTGAGCTACAGAACCTTGCGCATTTGCATAATTGTTTCTCGCAACATTTACATCATAAATCGTCGTTCTGCCCGCAGCATAACTTTTATCAGCGAAATCTAAAGCCAGTTTTGTACTTTTCTCAGACTGTAACGCCGATATATAAATTTCATAATTAGCATCAACATCAAATTGAGCTTTCTGAACATTCTGTCTTACAGATTGTTTTTGCTGCTCAAAAGTAACTTTAGCGATGTTTTCGTTAATCTTCGACTGCTCAACCTGTAACTTTGTAATTCCTTTGTTAAAAATCGGAATGTTGACAGACAAAGCTGCCTGCTGACCAAAGTTATCCTTATACTGACCAAATAAATTTCTTTCGTATATCAATCTCCCAGAATCATCAATTCCTGTTATATCCGTTGTAAGAAGGTTATTGTAGAAAGATCCTATACCGACACTTGCCGTAACCGTTGGCCAAAATGAAGTTCTGGTAATTTCAGTTTGTGCAACCGCAGATTTTATACGGCTTTCGGCAGCTTTTATCTGAGGCTGAGTTTCATAAGCAGTCGTTAAAACCTCATCAACTCCTTTTAACTGAGGTGCCAGCTGATCCGGAACATCCACATCTTCAACATCAAAATCCTTGTATTCTTCTAATTGTAAAAGTTGAACCAAAGCGAATAAACTACGCCCGACATTAATTTCGTTAGTTTTTAAATTCTGTTTTTCTCTCGCCAAAGCAGCCTCTGCTTCCGCCAAAACTGTTTGGGCAGTCGTTCCTACATTCGTAGTGATTTTTGCTCTATCATATTGTTTTTGAGCATTTTCTACGGCAGCTTCAGAGATTTTTACAATTTCTTTATTTAATAAAGTTGTTAAATATTGTTGTGCAATCTGAAGAGAAATATCATTTTTAATCGTCTCAATATCATATTGACTAGCCTCAACATCAAATTCCGTTTTTCTGATAGTTTTTTCTAATCTTCCGTTATTATAAACTAAGATATCGGCTCCAAGATTAGCACTGTTGCTGAATCTGTCATTTCTTAAACTTCCTGTTCCAAACGAGGTCTGCCCAAAACTCACCGTGTTTCCAATAGTCCCGGATATAGAAGGAAGATAATTTCTTTGGGCAATTTTCAGGTTAGAATCCTGTATTTGTTTCGAGTATTCATTTTGGATCACCTGAAGATTATGCTTGGTAGCATAGTCTACACATTCTCTCAACGACCACTTTTTCTGGGCATTGACAGCCAGGCAAGATAATCCCAAAATAATAGTCAAAACTTTTTTCATGTTACGATTTTTCCCAATTAGACGAACTAAATATAAAAAAGTTACAGTTTCTAAAAATTATTGTTTCATTTTAATCAAACTTTTGAGAATTTTGTACCATGACAAATGAACAATATCAGGAAGCTGTTGACTGGCTTTTCGTACAGGCTCCAAATTATCAGATTGATGGCGAAAAAGCATACAAACCAGGATTAGACAATATTATCAGACTTTGTGAATTCTTTGGAAATCCACAGGAAAAAATAAAATGTATCCATATTGGAGGAACCAATGGAAAAGGATCTTCAAGCAATATGCTGGCGTCAGTTTTACAGGAATCGGGTTACAAAGTTGGTTTGTACAACTCTCCTCATCTTATTGATTTTACTGAAAGAATTAAAATTAACGGCAAAAACTGTGATAAAACGTTTGTTTATAATTTCATTCAAAAACTAAAAGATCTTCCGAACGATATTCTTCCTTCTTTTTTTGAATTTACTACGATCATGGCTTTTGAATATTTTTATCAGCAGCAAGTTGATTTTGCCATTATTGAAGTCGGATTGGGTGGAAGATTAGATTCTACGAACATTATTACCCCTTTAGTTTCTGCGATTACGAATGTTCAGCTGGATCATCAGAATATTTTGGGCAATACGATTGAAGAAATTGCCGGAGAAAAAGCAGGAATTATTAAAAATAATATTTCCATTATTTTCGGAGATAAAAATGAAACAGTAAAAAATATCATTAAAAATAAAGCTGAAGCAGAAAATGCTTCTTTTATAGACGCTACTTTGTTAAGAACGAACTTGAAATCTGATTTAAAAGGAAATTATCAGGGGGAAAATATTAAAGTGGTTTTAGCTTTAATTGAAGAATTAAGAAAATTAAATTTCACGATTTCAGATCAAAACATTGAAAAAGGACTTTTAAATGTTCACCAAAATACAGGTTTTATCGGCCGTTGGTTTGAGTTTTCAAAAAACCCACTGACAATTTGCGATACAGGACACAATCAAGCAGGTTTAGAGTATGTTTTTTCTCAGTTAAATTCAATTGAGAAGCACAAACATATCATTTTGGGATTCGTTAATGACAAAAACATTGATGATGTTATGAAAATTTTACCTGAAAATTCTAAGTTCTATTTTGCAAAACCATCCATTAACAGGGGAAGACACCCAAAAGATTATGAGCAGTTACTAATTGATGCAAAAATTTTTTATAAAATTTTCGATTCTGTACAGACCGCCTATCTTTCTGCAAAAGAGGAATGTACAAATGACGAAATGATTTTTATCGGCGGGAGCAACTTTGTAGTCGGAGAATTTTTAGAAAAAAATTTGGAGATTTCTAAATAAGTCGTATATTTGCACCACTCTAAACGAGAAAACAAGTAGTGGGGCTCTTAGCTCAGTTGGTTCAGAGCATCTGGTTTACACCCAGAGGGTCGGGGGTTCGAATCCCTCAGGGCCCACTAAAAAGGATACTGAAGCCTTTCTAAAAATTTCAGGGCTCTTAGCTCAGTTGGTTCAGAGCATCTGGTTTACACCCAGAGGGTCGGGGGTTCGAATCCCTCAGGGCCCACAAAATCTCTCTTTTTAAGGGAGATTTTTTTGTTTATATATACCGCCACCCATTCTGGGTTCTTCATTCCAAATATATCTTATCAATTAACATCTTTACCCCTTAATTATATTTCAAAAACAATTTGTTAATAGCAGACAATGATTTACAATTCTTTCTTTTTCTCTTAAAATCATATTGAAAACAGTATGAGATTATTTATTAAAGTACCTAAAATATTTAAATACTGGTAAAAACAGCTGAATTTTAATAAAGTATCAGAAATAAAATATGCTTTACCGATATATTTTTAATTTCTATCCGAGAAAATAACGTTCTCGTCGAAATAAATTCTTTCCCGTTTGTGAACTCTATACTTTTGAACCATAGAAATCACAAGATTATGCAAAAGACAAGTTTAATAGCAGCAACATTTTTCTTAGCCATCTCTACAGTAAGTGCTCAGAATATAATTAATGGTAAAGTAACAGATATTAAAGGTCAATCAATTCCTTTTGCTTTAATAAAAGTAGCTGATAACAAAGCAAATGTTATCTCTGAAAAAATCTCTGATGAAAATGGTGTTTTTAATGTTCAGGTGCCACAAAACGGAAGCTATAATGTTTTAACATCAGCTTCAGGATATGTACAATCAAATAAAAGCTATGAGTTTAATAATACGACCAATAATATAATAATTTCTATAGAAAAAGAAAAAGTAGCAGGGATAAAAGAGGTTGTATTAGTTGCTAAGAAAAAAACTTTTGAAAGAAAAATAGACAGATTTGTTTTTAATACAGAAAATTCTATTGCATCAAAAGGTGTGGATGGTCTTGATGTACTGGCAGCAACTCCCATGGTAAAAGCAGATGATGAGGGAAATATAGAAATAGTAGGGAAAAGTTCTGTTTCTATAATGATCAATGACAGACCGGTAAACCTTTCAGGAAAAGATCTTGTATCATACCTTAAAACTTTACGGTCTGAGAATATTGCGAGAATAGAAGTGATAACAACACCTCCTGCAAAATATGAAGCACAGGGTAACAGTGGAATTATCAATATCGTACTCAAACAAAACTCAAATATGGGTTTTAGCGGAAATATTTCTACAAGCTATCAAAGAAGATCCAGAAACGGATATGCCAATAACGGATCTTTAAATTATCAGTCTAAAAAAATAAACACATCGTTAAGAATATCACAATTCGATAATGAGAAAAAATCTGATGAGAATCTTTCCATTTATGCTAACAGCATTTTGGCGGCAGAAACAAGAAGAATTGATAAGTCTAAGGGATACAATATTAATTATAGTATAGATTATAAAATTAATGATGAGACATCATTGGGTGCAATTTATAATTATTCTGATACAGATGGCGGTAATGATTCTAAAAATTTATCGAAGTATTATCAAGGTAATGTTTTAGATTCCACAGTTACATCAAATACATATAACTCGGCAAACATTAGAAATAACCAGTTGAATGTGTATTTTGAAAGAAAACTTGACAGTTTAGGCAAGAAACTATATTTAGGGGGCAATCTTTTTGACAGCAGAAATGATAATCCTTTCTCATTGGCATCTTCATCTAATAATGCAAATAATATTAATTATCAGCTAAACTCTAAATACCGCTATAAAATTTATTCCGGACAGGCCGATTTTTATCTTCCATTTAAAAATTTTGTAGGTGAAATCGGTGGAAAGTATACAAGATTTAATACAGATACAGGATTAGACTTTTTTGTAAATGATAATAACATTCCTCAATATGATAGTGGCAGAAGTAATACTTTCGATTATAACGAGAACAATTGGGCATCATATATAACACTTTCTAAAACCTTTAATGAAAAATGGGAAGGAAAAGCAGGATTGAGATATGAATATACATCTCTTACCGGAGTCGCAAGAAACGGCGATAAAGTAGAAAATGAATATGGAAAATGGTTTCCAAGTCTATATCTTACTTATAAGCCAGACAAAAAAAACATATTGACCTTAAGTTATTCTAAACGTATAACACGTCCGGATGCCAGATCTCTAAATCCTACAACAATTTATCTTGATCCGTATGCTTACGTGACGGGTAATCCTTATCTGAAACCTTCGTTCAGCAATAATTTTGAATTAGGATATGTATTTAATAATAAATTATCTGTTACAGGATATTACCAGTTCAGCAGAGACAATTTCGGACAAATTGTAGAACTGCAAGGAGCTAACAGAACAGTTAAATATCTTAATAATTATGATGAAAACAGCTTAGGTATTAATGCCACATATTCTAATACTTTTCTTAAAAGATGGGATTTCTACGCATCGGCAAACTATGCTTATGTAGAATCTAAAGGCTTAATAGATCAGGTAGAAGGTCTAAGCTCAAATTCCCTGTACTACTCATTAAATAATACAATTCATCTTAATTCTAATAAAACTTTTTCCTTTTTGCTCAACTTTTGGAACTTCCTTCCGCACACAAAAGGAAATTTCAAATTCGAAAATGTATACAATTTGTCTACAGGGCTAAGAATGTCTCTGTTTGAAAAAAAGCTACAGGTGAATATGACTATTCAGGATTTATTAAAAGGTATGAAGTTTAGAGGGAAAGCATACTATACAGATTATTACACCTACTCTAATAATTACTACGATGCAAGAACTTTTAACCTCAGCGTGACTTATCAGTTCGGAAACAGCAAAGTAAGAGGAAATAACAAGCAGATAAAGTTGGAAGAAGTAGACAGAGCAAATTAAGAATCTAAACAGTATATAAAATGAAACAAATTCCTAAACCTATGGACAGTGATTATTTTGATATTAATGCACTCTGCTGGTCACAGCCAGAAACAACAATAGAAGTAAAGAAATAATATTAACCCTTAAAAAATTAACGATGAAACCAGTAACGACATCGCCAATCGAAAACGACTTTTTCGACATCAACGTAATCTGCTTCTAGTCAATAGAATGCAAAAGTGTAACTAAAACGAGTATTAACCCTTAAAAAATTAACGATGAAACCAGTAACAACATCGCCGATCGAAAACGACTTTTTCGACATCAACATCATCTGTTGGTAATCAGAATCCAACAAAAGTGTAACTAAAACGAATATTAACCCCTAAAAAATTAACGATGAAACCAGTAACGACATCGCCAATCGAAAACGACTTTTTCGACATCAACGTAATCTGCTTCTAGTCAATAGAATGCAAAAGTGTAACTAAAACGAATATTAACCCCTAAAAAATTAACGATGAAACCAGTAACAACATCGCCAATCGAAAACGACTTTTTCGACATCAACATCATCTGTTGGTAATCAGAACCCAACAAAAGTGTAACTAAAACGAATATTAACCCTTAAAAAATTAACGATGAAACCAGTAACA